>JAEEGH010001997.1_pt1 | contig 56670 bp, 39 predicted proteins | sample 9134181 | NCBI WGS metagenome assembly JAEEGH01 (sample SAMN16246544, study PRJNA631951) | gut metagenome | biome: gut microbiome; feature: rumen; material: DP-attached | host: Bos | place: Iran: Karaj | collected 2018-10 | reverse complement strand
TCGTAAGAAAATGATACAAGAGGAAAACAAGCACTGCAGCGAAGCTGCCTTTAGATGGCTTGTTTTCAGGATTTTTGACATAAAATGGCAAAAATCTATAAGAGTTTTAAGGGGTAAAAAAATGAAAGAACTTAATTCATGCAAAACCGCAATGTCCACAGCTATTGAGAATAAGTATTTCTCCGTAGCTCACCTATATAAAGATGAAAAAGCCATGGAGATGCATATTCATGACTGTTATGAAGTCTATTTTTCAATATCAGGCGGCAAACAGTTTCTGATAGATAACAAGATGTACGATATAGCTCCCGGGGATCTGTTTTTGATTAATCAATATGATTCCCACTATCTTACTCAAATTGATAAAGAATTGCACGAAAGGATCGTTATCATGATCGATCCAGAATTCATCAAGAGTATATCATCCAAGGAGACCAATCTGGATGCATGTTTTCAGGATCGAAGCAGTGACTTTTCTCACAAAATATCACTGACTCCGGAACAACAGGGTCGATTCCTGTATTTCATTAACAAGATCCTTACATCCAACGGTTTCGGACATGATCTTTTGGAAAAAGCTACTTTTACAGAGCTCTTCGTAATGATAAACGGCATCGTGAACGAAAAGCAGAATCACACAGAAGTAGAAAAGCCTGCTATGTACAACGAACAGGTAGATGCTATCCTATCCTATTTAAATAACAACATTCAGGAGCCAATCAGTATCGGTGACCTTGCAAAACAGTTCTATATCAGTGAAAGCTACATATGCAGGATATTTAAGAGTGCTACTGGAACAACGATCAATAAATATATGACTGCAAGACGTATCAGTATTGCAAAATCACTTTTAGCAGAAGGCATCGGCGTAAGCGAGGTCTGTGAAAAATGCGGATTCAGTGATTACAGCAATTTCCTGAAGGCCTTCACAAAATCAGTTGGTATCTCTCCCAAAAAGTATAGTCAGTACTGTAACAAATGATTTTCAATTTCATCATATTAAAAGGGCTGTGAAAAAATGAGAAATCATTTTTTCACAGCCCCTTTCATTATCTAAACTTCTATATGTCCTAATCTTAAGCAAGAGCTGCTGTGATGATAGCCATTGAATATACTTCAAGAGCGTTACATCCACGAGACAGATCGTTGATCTGAGCATTTAATCCTAAAAGGATAGGACCATATGCTTCAAAGTTACCCATTCTCTGAGCAATCTTGTAACCGATGTTACCAGCGTTGATATCAGGGAAGATAAATGTATTAGCATGTCCTGCTACTTCTGAACCTGGGCACTTTGTACGAGCTACACGAGGAGAAACTGCAGCGTCAAACTGAAGCTCACCTTCGATAGGAAGATCTGGGTACTTTGCCTTTGCCTTAGCTGTAGCATTGTGCATCTTTGTAACGTCATCACCCTTACCTGAACCAAGTGTTGAGTAGCTGAGGAATGCAACCTTAGGATCCATACCAAATACTTTAGCACACTCTACTGTCTCACCGCAGATCTCAACAAGTTCATCCTCTGTAGGATAAAGGTTGATAGCGCAGTCAGCCATAGCAAGTACTTCGTTCTCACCTGTAGCAGATGGACGAACAAGGATAAAGCATGAAGAAACGATTGAGTTTCCTGGCTTTGTCTTGATGATCTGAAGAGCTGGACGAACTGTATCAGCTGTTGAATATGTTGCACCACCAAGAAGGCAATCAGCAACACCCATCTTTACAAGCATTGTTCCGAAATAGTTAGCTCCTGAAAGGATCTTTCTAGCCTGCTCAGGCTCCATGCCTTTGCTCTTTCTGATCTCGCAGAACTGCTCAACCATTTCATCAAAACGATCATAGTTAGTTGGATCTATAATTACAGCACCACGAATGTTGTAACCAGCTTCTTCAGCTGACTTTTCGATCTCAGCTGGATTGCCAAGTAAAACTGGCTTTAAGAAATTGCTAGCTAAAAGTCTTGATGCTGCCTCAAGAATACGTGGATCTGCTCCTTCTGTGAATACGATAGACTTAGGATCTTTCTTTAACTTTTCTATCATTGTTCCAAATCCGTACATAATCAAACTCCTTTATTATCAATAGTTTTAACGCATAAAAGCGCTTACATTTTTCTGTGCTCTACCGATTATAAAAGCAAAAAAGCTAAAATAAATTGATTCTAATCAAATAACTGCCATTTAGCCAATAGTTATTTTTTTATCATTTGCAAAGAGCATATGTGTCTCTGGCAATAGCAAGTTCTTCGTTAGTAGGAACTACATAAACCTTAACTTTGCTGTCTGCTGTAGAGATAAGCTTCTCTTCGCCATGAACGTTATTTGCTTCTTTATCAATAGTGATTCCAAGGTATCCAAGATAAGCTAATACCTTTTCACGTACAAATGATGTATTTTCACCGATACCAGCTGTGAAGCAGATAGTATCAACACCATTCATTGCTGCAACGTAAGAACCGATGTATTTAGCTACTCTGTAGCAGAATGCGTCAACGGCTCTGATAGCGCCCTTATTTCCAGCATTATAGCCAGCTTCAAGGTCACGGAAATCTGATGAAAGATCATCTGAAAGGCCAAATACACCTGACTTCTTATTAAGGATATTCATAACAGCCTTTGTATCAATTCCTTCTTTCTGCTCGATGAAATCGATAACTGAAGGATCAAGGTCTCCACTTCTTGTACCCATGATAAGACCTTCAAGAGGAGTAAGACCCATTGATGTATCAACGCACTTACCGTTCTTTACAGCTGAAACAGATGCACCATTACCAAGGTGACATACGATTGTCTTAAGGCTGTCATAGTCTTTTCCCATGATCTCAGCAACTCTCTTGCTTACATAAGAATGGCTTGTACCGTGGAATCCGTAACGTCTGATCTTATACTTTTCATAATATGAATATGGAAGACCATAGAGGTAAGCTTCCTCAGGCATTGTCTGATGAAAAGCTGTGTCAAATACAGCAACCATAGGAACGTTTGGCATAGCCTTCTGGCATGCTCTGATTCCAATGAGGTTAGCAGGATTGTGAAGTGGTGCAAGATCTGATACCTCTTCAATCGCTTTGATAACTTCATCATTGATGACAACTGATGATGTGAAGTTCTCTCCACCATGAACAATACGATGTCCAACTGCTCCAATCTCTGAAAGCTGTGCAACTCCGTTAACAGGATCTGTAATTGCTTCAATTACAAGTCTGATAGCTTCGTTGTGGTCTGGCATAGGAGTTTCTTTTGTAATCTTGTCCTTGCCAGCTGGAGTAAAGCTGATCTTACTTCCTTCAATTCCAATTCTTTCACATAAGCCCTTTCCAATTACAGCCTCAGTATCTGAATCGATAAGCTGGAATTTAAGTGATGAGCTTCCGCAGTTAATAACTAATATCTTCATATTGCCTCCATAAAAATAACCACCATGACTCATTTTTATTTTAAATTTGGCCACAATGGTCTATAATCACAATAATAGTTCTATTTAAGTATCACACATTGTAGCAAACTTAACAAGGAAAAAACTGTACAAAAATTAGATATTTTTGTAAGCACTTACACAAATGAAAATCGTTGGTATTATCGCAGAATTTAATCCATTTCACAATGGACATCGTCGAATTTTTGAAAAAGCTCGTGAAAGCGGAGCTGATCATATAGTTGTAGTCATGAGTGGTGACTATGTACAGAGAGGCCTGCCGGCAATTACCGACAAGTTTACTCGTTGTGCCTATGCGCTGGATCAGGGAGCAGATCTGGTACTGGAACTTCCAATATATTACAGTCTTGGAAGCGCTGAGTTTTTTGCAAGCGGCGCCATATCTGTCTTAAACCACCTTGGATGTGTAGATACTCTTCTATTTGGATCTGAATACGAAGATATAAGCACTACTATGGAAGTAGCAAAAATACTACTGGAGGAGCCTGCAGATTACATCAGTGAATTAAAAAAGGCTTCTAAAGAAGGTTTGAGCTATCCTGCAGCAAGACAAAAGGCTCTAACCAGCGTTTTGCCATCACTTTCTGATAAATCAGACCTTATAGTCTCTCCTAATAACATACTTGGCATAGAATATACCAAAGCTCTGCTCAGATCAGGAAGCACTATAGGGCCAATGACCATAAGCAGATCAGACAACGGTTATTCAAGTACAGATCTTCCTTCTGAAGGCTCTTTTGCAAGTGCCACTTCAATAAGAGAGATCTTATTCCAGAAAAACAGTGCAGAAAGTAAGGAAATACTTGCACCATTTTTGCCAGAATCTGTATTGGAAAATCTTGTAAATTATAATGAGATTACCGGTTATAGTTACGGAAGTTCCAATGCTTTCAGCGACCTGTTAAAGTATAAGCTCATGCTTGAAAGATACGAAGGTTACGGACAATACTGGGATATAAATGAAGATCTCTCAGCAAAAATAGCCAACCATCTGAATGATTACACAGGATTTGAAGAATTTGCACTTTCTTTAAAATCCAAGGATATTACATATACGAGACTTTGCCGCAGTCTTATGCATATTCTTTTTAACATGACAGATGACAAGGTAGCCAGCTATCAGCAAGACAACTACACAACTTATTTAAGGGTCCTTGGCCTGAAAAGAGCCTCTTCAGGACTGCTTAAAAACATTAATTCCAATTCAGACAAGCCTCTTATACAGAATCTTAGAAAGGCAGGCCTCTCTCTGACTGACCTGGAAAAGCAGCTGCTTAATGAAACCGTTGCTGCATCTTCTATATACGATTTTTGTCACTGCAAAAATGCTAAAAATGAATATTCAAAAGAAATAGTCCTTAGATAATAGGAATAAATTAAATTTTTATTATTTAATCGTTTTTACGTTACTATGTTTGGAAAATATCATATAATATAAGGTAGATGATTGTTGATTTTTCCGCATGGAGGGATTATGGGACAGATAGAACTGGCAAAAGGAACTATTTTACATTCAGCTGGAAGAGACACCGTTGAAACTCTGGAGATCGTTACCAAAGGTTGTATCAAGATATCCAATCAATATGGTTCGATATATGCCAAATTGGGCACTATCCTTGGAACAGCTGAAATACCAGGGGAGAACTATGTCTATACTTACGAAGCTGAAGAAGACTCCAACGTGTTCTCCTATCCTTTTAATTCCAACGATGACATTCTCAAAGTCCTAAAATCCAACCCTAAGATTGCGCCTATACTTGCAAGTGCAGCCATCAGCGCAGCACTCAATTCAGTTGATGCCTATAATAAGCAGTTTGACGATACTGACAATGAATATAACAAGATAAAAAATGATTATCAGGACTATAATACTCTCTGCATATCTGTAGGCGAAACTCCAAAAGAATTCCCTGAGATCAATGATCTGGAAGCTCCTGAAAAAACAACACATATCAAAGATTGGGTCGTAAGCTATTTTCAGGCACTTCATGACAACGAAGATATTGTTAAAAAAGGCTTTTACAGCATTTCAACCGATATATGCACCGGAATAATCATGCATGCTATATCAATAATAAATATAGTATCAAATGAAAACTCTATCCTGCTTGATTATAAGCAGCAGCTCCTGAAGAATGCAGGTTCGTTCATTGCTAATGTACATATGTTAAAGACCAAAGCTGCCGGTATCGAAAAAGCTCTTGCTTCCGGTGACGTCTCTGATATAGGTCCTGGTATCGTCAATGCACTGGATACTATCCTTAATTATGCTGAGGCCGATGAAGAAACAACCAATAAATTCAGGGATGCCATCATTGAATTCAAAAATAATAAAAACAGATACGATTCTTCTGACGAAAGCCGTACTCTAAGAAGAACCATTGGAAATCTGTTCTACAACATATATATTCCTATCTTTTATAAAAGTCTCGATGATCCTGATATTCCTATCGAAGCCAAGATGTTCCTCATGTTTGGATTTGTTGATGAACAGCTGGCAGGTGACGACAGTACTCTCAAGCTCTATAACATAATGAAAGCCTATCAGCCTGATCCAAACGGCAAGATACTTACAGTCTATGAGTGGCTGCTGAAGATATATAATCTTGAAGTAGAACCATCAAGAAATGAATTCGATCAGGACTATGCAGCATGGCTACGAGAACTTAAGATCAACGGTGAGATTACTGCAAAACAGGTGGAAGAAAAAACCAATGATCCTAAGACCCGTTTTGAATTTGAGGTAAAAAATCTGTTTGCTCTTGGTAATAGAATGACCTTTGGACGTATCTCTTCATTCGTTCCTGTTTTTGATGAAGCCAACGTTCTCAGGCCTCTTGATACTGCTTACCTGTCAGTTCAAAAGCTTACCGAGGCAGTAAAGAACCTGGCCACTATTGATTTTTCACTTTTTGCAAGACAAAAGCTCTATACCAATAAAGACCTTGGTGTTACTCAATTGTTCATAGACGAAGTAATTTACCCGTACATGATCCTGCTTCCAAATGTAGGTAGCAGAGCTTCTCTATGGCAGGAAATCGAAGGTAAAAAACGAAGCACCCCAGCCAGAATGCTTATATCACTGTTTAACACAGAAAATCTTGATGAGTGCCTTATAAAATTGTTTGGTGAATATCGTTGGGAAATGTGCAAAACAATTCAGGGCGTTCACTGGAACGATGTAACAGATCCTTCCCTTACATCAATGTATTGTGATTACCTGCAGTTCTATAAGAAAAACAGTTCACTTTCTACTGAAAACAAGGAAAAGATCAAGACTGCCCTTCAGAAAAATAACAATAATTATAAGAATGTATTTATATCAGATTACATGGCATATTTGAAATTTGAGTTAAACTCATCTCCTCGACTAAACAAGATTGCCAGAGAGATCATATTTAACTTCTGTCCATTTAATAAGGAGTTGCGTGACAAAATGGCTGACAATCCTCAATTTTCACAGCTAATAAGTCATTACAATGCACACCAGAACGGTAAGATAAAACCTGTAGTAACTATGGCACACAAAATACAACAGCAAAATATGCCAGTACCACAGGAAATCATTGATCAGGTTGAGTACCTGAAGAGTTGAATTTTATCAGTTAAAAAATGTAAAATGGCTGTCGCATTAAAGAAAATGTATTATTTTCCTAATGCAGCAGCCATTTTTTACTTTTAGTAAATTGCAGACTTATTTATCATTTAAGCTCTCTTTCAAGCTTCTGAATATATTCTCTTGCAGCAACTGCGTTATCAGGAACTGTATCTTCCAGAGTAGCCTGGATATAAGGCTTCTTTTCATTAGTAAATCTGATGATATCAGTGTAATCCATATCACCAAGGCCGCAGGCCATGCTCTTAACTTCACCATCAATGAGCTTGCAGTCCTTGAGGTGTACCATGGCAATATCAGGACCAAGAAGTTCTATAGCTTCTCTGATCACTTCCTGTCTATTATCATAGTTATCTGCATGAAGAAGATTTACAGGATCAAAAATGATCTGAAGATTTGGTGAGCCTATTGTATCAAGAACCTTTCTTGCTCTCTTTGGATTCCAAACAATATGTCTGTATACAGGCTCAATTGCCAGGATCACACCCATCTTTTCTGCATATTCAACTACAGGTCTGACATTTTTGATAAATATATCAAGAGCCTCATCGCTATGGCAGGCTTCCTTATCGTAGTGATAGTCAACGTTTGGAGCACCTGTCTCAGTTCCTACCATCCCGCATCCAAGAAGAGATGCAAAACGAAGATGTGCCATATACTTATTCTGATTCTTTTTAAGAGCTTCTTCATCAGGTGTAGCAAGATTAAGGTAGCATCCAAGAACAGCCACATCTATTTCTGCTTTAGTAAATGCATTTTTTAAATATGCTGCAAATCCCGGTGTAAGAGCTACCGGATCAGCTGTAAGACCTGTTGTCTTGCCAAGTGCGATGTGCGTGCACACAAAACCCTGATCCTTAACTGCTTTAAGTCTCTCCTCCAATGGTAAATCAACTGAATCGTGAAATCTAAGTCCAATCTGCATTATATAATCTCCATTCCCATGGCTCATACCATGAATAATATTATAACAAAAAACTACCTTGACTCCATCTCATAGAAATAGCCTTTTTGATTCATCAGTTCCTTATAAGTACCGATTTCAACTATTTCTCCTTCCTTCATGACTACTATCCTGTCTGCTCTTTCAATAGTTGAAAGTCTGTGAGCAACAATAAATGTTGTTCTTCCGAGAGATAGATTATCAAGAGCTCCCGTAACATATTTTTCAGAAATGTTATCCAGTGCTGATGTTGCTTCATCAAGGATAATAACTTTAGGATTTCTCACAAGGGCTCTGGCAATGGCAAGTCTCTGTCTCTGTCCACCGCTAAATCTCCCTCCATGCTCTCCAAGAGATGTATCAACACCGTCAGGGAGCGAATCGACAACGCTTCGAAGACCTGATTCATCAATAACCTTCTGAAGCATCTCCTCTGATACATTATCTTCTCCATACAGGATATTTTCTCTGATAGTTCCTGAAAAAAGTACTGTATTCTGAGGAACTACCGCAAGGTATTCTCTGTAAGTCCTGAGATTGATCTCTGTAATATCATGTCCGTCAATCAAAAGGCTACCACTGGTTGGAAGGCAAAAGCCGATCAAAAGATTGATCATAGTTGTCTTTCCGGCACCAGACTCACCAACAAAGGCTATTGTCTCGCCCTCTTTTACAGATAGAGAAAGTCCTTTGATTATGTCATTATCGCTGTTCGGATATCTATAGTAGATATTCTTAAATTCATAACTTCCCTTAAGATATTTGAGCTCATATTTGCCTTTGTTGACCTCAACATTATCGTTAAGGAGCACTTCACCTACGCTGTTTACTGATTCAAGGCCCTTGGTAATAGTAGGAATGATGTTCAGGAGTGAAGACACCTGATTAACAATGGTTGTAAAATATGTCTGATACAAAACTACATCTCCCACAGGAATGCGTCCTTTCAGAGCCAGATAAGATGTAAACACAAGACACCCCAGTTGGAACGACTGAAAAATAGCCCAGCTTACTGCACCAAAATTAGTCTGAACAATATCGAGATTATAGCCCTGTTCAGCAATATGTCCAACCTGCTCGTCCATCTTACTGATTTCTTTTTTCTCTAAGGCATGTGCCCTTGTAACGGGCATCATCTCTACCATCTCAATGACCTTGGCAGAAGTAGTCTCCATCTCCTTACGGAAGTTCTTGTTTATGGTCCTTATCTTGGTCCTGAATGCAGCCACAAGGGCGCCGGAAATAGGAACCATCATTATAAAAAATATAAATACGATCTTGCTCTTGGTCACTGTAACTGCAAGAGCAACCGCAATGTTGATGCAGATATTTAACAGATTAGTGAAAAGCTGATTTGAAACAGTTTCAATGGCTTCCACATCTCGCATGATCTTAGACGAAAGCCTTCCCGTTTCAAGGTCACTTTGATAAGGCATTGAAATATGCTGTATCTTGTGTACAAGAGCGCTTCTAAGTCCAGCTTCCACCGACCTTTCAGCCTTACTCCTAAAATGCATATGCAGATAGTTGGCTGGCACGTTCATGATCACAAGAACAAAGAGCACTATAGCATTTACAATAACCCAGAACCACGCATCCTGCCTACCCTCAGTAGCATAGTTGATGATATTAGCAGTTGCTATAGGTAAAACCCACACTGGAGAATGCTTTATCACATAAAAAATTGTTGAAAGTAAAAAATTAAGATAATACCCCTTATAAAATCCAATCAGTACAAGCAAAGAATTATTACCATGCTTTTTGTAACTTTCCGCAAATACTGAACGATCTGTTTTATTTTCCATAAAATCCTCATTTACATTTTTTCATATAAAAAATCAGAAAAATCTATGGTCAGCTCACCATTGCCTCTATAAACTGCCATACCAATAGTAGCTCCGGTAAATCTCTTGCCCCTCTTGATGCCTTCGTCGCACAGATAATATACATTACCAAGGGTGGTAAGCTCTTTATCAGAGTCCCCATCTAAAGAATACACCAGTTTTCTTTCAAGACCTTTTGTAATCATATTGAGAGTAATACTTTTAGAGCTGCCAACATTATCTCCATAGAATATCTTATCATCATCTCCTATATGTTCACATTCAAAAATACATTTTTGACCATTTCTACATGTAACGCCAAAGATCATCCATGTATTTTCATCATAATAACCTGTAAGGCCCGCAAACTGTCCCTCCTGCATCTGCTGCGGGATATCCATTACAACAGAAGCATTAAATTCAAAGTCCGACTGCCTTCTGACCACAATATTCCTGCTGTCTTTTGAATACAAAGGCACAGAACTTCCTTTTATAGAAAAAGAAAGCCTTCCATCCTCCATATAGCATTTTACTGCTCCGGTCTCAAAAGGTCTTGGAGTCATGAAATCAAGAGGGAGGCCTGTTACAGACATTCCAACATTATCAAACTTATTTACTACCTCAGGAAGCGGTTTTAAATTCATGCATGATGGTCCATCTCCATGATTGACTATCGGCCAGCCATCACTGGTCCATTCCACAGGATCGATTGCTGTCTCACGTCCAAGGAGACTGTATTTTTTGTCATACATCCTTCCACACAGATAGACCATATACCATCTGCCATCAGGTGTATCAACAAGATCCCCGTGACCGCACCTCTGAAGTGCAGCTCCGGGATCAATCTGAGTCATTATAGGATTGTAAGGTGAAGGCTCATACACTCCCATAAGACTTGTAGACCTTGCAACAGTTACCTTGTGGCCGATGCCTGTACCGCCTTCAGCCATAAACAGGTAGTAATATCCATCTTTTTTAATGATATGAGGGCCTTCAGGAGCTCTCTTATTGTCACCATAATACAATAATGTAGCTTCTGATATCTGCCTGGTAGCATCAGAGCTCAGTTCTAATATCCTTGCGCCTCTGTTGAGCAGCATATAGCGTCTGCCATCATCATCATTGAAGATGCTTGGATCAATTCCATCCTCATCTATAAAGCTTGGCTCACTGTAAGGTCCTTCCGGTCTCTCAGAAGATACAACAATCTGTCTTCTGTAAGTCGGAGGTACATCATTTAATCTATAGGTAGCTGTTATATAGAACCTGCCTTCATAATAGGAAATATCAGGTGCCCAATATCCTCTTCCGCCTTCAAGCTCGTCAAGTCCAGCCCACTCAGGATTAGTAATAGCATGACCAATTATCTCCCAGTGGATAAGATCCCTGGAATGAGAAATCGGTATGCATGGAAAAAAGATAAAGGAAGAATTGACCATATAATAATCTTCCCCAACCCTTACAATAGACGGGTCAGGAAACATGCCAGTCCTGATCGGATTTCTATAGTAATCCTCAAGCGTACTGTTATATTTTTTCTCAAGGAAAGAAACAATATGCTCTGAGCCCTGACTTACAGCTATATCCCAAGGTGTTACCCTGTTCACATCTCCTACAAACGGAGACATGCCGCAACGATCAATGAGGTATTCAAAGGTCTTGTCGTTATCAGAAAAAGCTGTGTAATGCAAAATATTTCTGTTCTGATCATCAACCTCATTCAGACTGATCCTGGAATATTCAACCAAATATCTGATAACATCAAGATCACCTTTTTTACCTGCAGCAAAAAAGGCCTTGGCATCAATCATAGTAGGTTCATTTACCAGTAATTCCCTGATTACACTTAAATCATTTTTTTCAATTGCTGTTAATAGATCCATTTCTTAAACCTTTTTTAACCCAGTTTCTTTGTTCTAACATATTCAAAATCAGCATATCCACCCTGAGATGTGCTCTCTGCCAATGCAAAAATACCGACCTTAGCACCAACCCATGTATGATCTGAAGGAACAAAAGTCATTCCAATATCCTTAAAGTCAGATAAATCCTCTGAATAGCTGATATGCAGCACCGGAGACTCATCCTCAGAAGTTTTTTTATCAAAATTAAATCTAATGCAGATTTCAGCAGCCTCACTGTTTAAAGTACCTTCAAATAATACTTTTTCTTCTTTATGAAGGTCGCCACCCTCTGACTGGGCATACATAATTGAATAATCCTTGTCACCAGTCTTTTTTACATAGATGCAGGCATACTGACCGCCCATCATAACACATCCGGCTCTGTCTCCTATTACAAGTCCCTTATAATTAAATTTGATGTCAGTTTCAAAATAAGGGCATACAAGCTTCTGAGTAAGGACGTTACTGCTTCTCCAGATTGTAGATATCTGGTCCCCTGAAGGATTAAGAGCATATAATCTCAGACCATTGTCCTTATCAGTCTTAGAGCAATATTCATCTTTATGATTTCCAAGCCATTGCCAGATAAGGCTGTATTTGCCGCCAATAAAGTCATCTGATGCATCAAGAGAAGTTATCTCATCCTGTATCCTTGTTGCAGGCTTTTTAGCAACAATTACAGGTTCACCGCAATTATCTTCATCAGGATTTACACCAATAACAGGCCAGTCATTGACCCAAGTCATAGGCTGCACGTGCATGATACGGCCATAAAGTCCTCTATCCTGAAAATGAAGGAAATAGTCATCTCCATCTTCTGTATCTATCCATGCTCCCTGGTGAGGTCCATTGATTACAGTATTTCCCTGATGCATAACAGTCTTGATCTCATAAGGTCCATAAATATTCTTACTTCTAAGAGCAACCTGCCAGCCTTCCTTTACGCCTCCTGCAGGAGCAAAAATATAATAATATCCGTTTCTCTTATATACCTTTGGTCCCTCAATAGTTACAGCAGGGTGAGCAGGATCATTGCCATCAAAAATAAAGTGGTCCTCAGTTATGGCCTTTAAGCCATCCGGAGACATCTCAAAAATACCAAGTATGCTCTTAAAGCCAATACGGCTCTTGGCATAGCCATGGATAATATAAGCTTTTCCATCTTCATCCCAGAATGGGCAGGAATCAATAAGTCCCTTTCCCGGAAGTACACATACAGGCTTCTCCCATTTTCCAAGAGGATCCTTTGTCCTGACTACATAAATACCCTCGTCAGGCATTCCGTAATATATATAAAACATGCCATCATGATAGCGCATAGCCGGAGCCCATACGCCTTCTGAATTTCTAGGTATGTAATATCTTTCTTCTTCAATGTTATCAATCGCATAATTAACCAGTTTCCAGTTCACAAGATCATGTGAAGTCAAAATAGGCAGACCTGGCGTATAGTTAAAACTTGACGCAGTAAGATAATAAGTATCTCCTACTCTGATTGCCTCTGGGTCGCTATAATCTGCAAAAATAACCGGGTTTGTATATGTGCCATCTCCGTTGTCCGGAGTCCATAATCCATTCATAATTTACCTTCCTGTCTATATGTAAAAAGATTTTTATCAGCCGTTAAATTCTATCTTCAACGAATCCTCAAGAGCATCCTGCTGGGCGATCAGATCTGCATACACTCCGCCAAGTGCAGATAAGCCCTTAGCAATCATACCTGCGTAGATCATGGCACCTTCATATTTAAGGTGGCTGTTATCTACCTGACCATCAGGGCACCATGAAGCCTCGCCTTTTTCAAGGATCATATAATATTTCTTACTTTTTTCATCCCCAATTTTGGATAAAAAATCTCTACTCATAGAGCAAAGGTCAATAACAGGCACATCAAATTTTTCACCTGCTTCGAATACTCCCTTTACATATTCCTCATGAGCAGAAGGTTTTAAAACACCATTTTCATCAAAAAGTCTTCTTTCAACTGGTGTAATAAGCACCGGATGTGCCTTTTTATTTCTGGCAACATTTATGAATTTACCTAGATTTACAATAAATTCACCATGAGGATCAGTATATCTGGCAGGATCCTTCTCTTTTTCATCATTATGACCAAATTGTATAAAGAGAAAATCTCCTTCAGTTATCTCGTTATATATAGGTGCAAGCCTGCTTTCATCAATAAAGCTCTTAGTACTACGACCATTTTCAGCATGATTGTAGATAATAACGTCAGTCTTGACATATCTGTCAAAAGCCTGACCAATACCGGTTTGTGGGAAGGTTACAAATTTATTAGTCTTTACTGTTGAATCTCCCGCCCAAAAAATTTTTCGCATGTTTTTTCTCCTATTTGTGGCGCTTCACTATTTTTATAAACGCACATTCTCATTTTAAGTTAAATAAATCCAACATCCTAGTGAAAATCTTGAACAATTAAACGAAAAGAGTGAAAAAGAAAAAGCTGCTGCATCACAAGGATGCAGCAGCATATAAACTAAAACTATTATTCCTTAACAGCTCCGATATTAACACCCTTTACGAAGTATTTCTGAAGGAATGGATATGCGATCATGAAAGGAAGGATCGCACATACGATACCTGCATAATAAAGAGTATTCTGTGATACGGCATAGGACGTGGTCGGCGTATCACCATCCATGATCATATTACGAAGCTGATACTGGAAGTTAACCTGATCAGGATCTGTAATATAGATCTTAACTGTTGAATAGTCATTCCAAACTGTTACTGCATACATAAGACCGATTGATGCAAGAGCAGCCTTTGAAAGAGGAAGAACGATCTTGAAGAAGATACCCATTGGTGAGCATCCATCAATTTCAGCAGCCTCAAACAGAGATTCTGGAATACCTTCAAAGAAGTTTCTCATAAGTACAAGGTTGTAAACGTTCATACCATGCTTAACAACAAGGATCCACATGTTATTAACAAGACCGAGCTGTTTCATAACAAGGTATTCAGGGATCATACCACCTGAGAAGATCATTGTGAAAAGAAGGAAGTATGACATTGCATTTCTTCCAGGCATCTCAGTTCTTGTAAGTACATAACCACCAAGAGTTGAAAGAACAAGACCAAGTACTGTACCAAGTATTGTTGTAATAAATGAATTGATGAAAGGTCTGTACAATTTTGAAGTCTCAATAATTGTGCGGTATCCATCAAGTGTTGGGTGGCTAGGCCATAACTGGAACTGGTACACACCAACTGCATTGAATGAATCAGCTACTACCTTCCAAATTGGAATAAGAACTAAAAGTCCAATAATTATAAAAACAATATAGTTAACTACATCAAAAAGATGTACACGCTTTTTAGGCTTACGGTAAGCCACTTTTTTCATTTCTGCCATCGTCACTTACCTCCTATTAAATAATTCCGCGTCCGCGAACTTTCTTACTTGCATAGTTACAGATAATAACCAGTACACAACCAACTAATGACTTGAACAGACCAACAGCTGTTGAATAACCGTAGTTAGGAAGTGCAATTGCAAATGTCTGACGATAGATATATGTTGAAATAACATCAGAAACATCGTAAACAGCGTTATTATATAATACGAATACTGACTCAAACATATTCATAACCTTAGCAAGGTTAAGAATAAGAACGATAATGATTGTGTTAGCAAGTGCTGGAAGTGTTACGAATCTGATCTTCTGCAGTCTTGAAGCACCATCAATATCAGCAGCTTCATAAAGCTCAGGGTTGATACCTGATAATGTAGCAAGGAATATAATTGTTCCCCAACCTGTTTCCTTCCAGATATTGATCAGGTAGAAAATAGGTCTCCACCATGCCTTATTAGCAAGGAAGTAAATGAATTCTTTTGATGAATCAAAAACTCCCATATCAAGCAGGATGTTATTAACAAGACCTGTAGCTGATGGAGAAAGGAAAAGTGAGAATATTGATGCTACAACTGCCCATGACATGAAGTGAGGCAGATATATAATAGTTTGCAAAGTCTTCTTTGCAAATAAATTTCCCATCTCATTAAGGAACACTGAAACTATTACAGCAGTAAACGTTGTAATAAGAAGTTTCATAATACTAAGTTCCAATGTGTTAAAAAATGCCGTTTTAAAAGCAGGTGTTGAAAACATAGTCTGGAAATGTTTCAAACCAACAAAAACTTTAGCGCCTACTGGCTTATAGTCATAAAAAGCCCAACGAATACCGAGCATAGGCCAGTAGTAAATTATAAGAACGAAAATCAAAACCGGAAGAAACATTAAATAATACCCTCTGTTATTCCAAATACGAAGGCTAAGAGGTTTCTTACGGATTTCTGTGCCGCTGGAAGATCTTACTACTTTATCCTTCTTGCTCATATCATCCTCTCCTTTACAAACAATAATGCTTTAATACCTATAAATATTATAAAATACTACCTATTCAAAAACATAAATTAATTATTAAAATATCATTTCTCAAAATCATCCTGCCCTACCATTAGATGATAGGACAGGATGCAATACTAAAATCTAATAAAACTAAACAATGAGATTATTCAGCGCTGTTAAGCTCTGTAAGAATCTGATCAACTGTTGAACCAACAACGTCAACATAAAGTGACTGCATAGCTGAATCAACGTCGCCACCATTTACAACAACTTCTGTAATAACAGCAAGTTTTGCATCATAGATGTTACCAGACTCATTTGTAAGTGTCTCAGAAGATGGAGATGTAGGAGCATCTACACAGTTCTCTGTGAAGAACTTGTTACCTTCTGCTGCAAGCTCTGATGTATCTGTGAATCCGTTTGTAAGTTCGCAAACAACAAGAGCTGGATCAAGGTGATTCTTCTTCCAAAGAGTGTTAGGATCGTTAGGAGACTGCTTTAAGTGGAATTCTCCATCCTGATACTCATATGTCTTCTCATTTTCTGTACCAGCATTGATTGTGAATGTCTCAGCTTCTGTTGACCAGTGAACGCCTTCAGCACCATATGTCCAAAGTGTCTGTACTGTGTCACCATCCATCATTGTCTCGATGAATGCATCGAAGATAGCCTGCTCACGGCTGTTGTCACCATCACCATCATCGATGATGCACCATACTGGAGCTTCTCTGTTGATGTAACCACCAACTGTGCTTGTGATCTCTTCGATAGGTGCAAGTTCTACAAGTTCAGAATCAACTTCGTTCTTTACAAGACCATCTGTAATATTCTGATACCATGAACCAGCCCAATATGTAAATGCACCAGCTGAACCAGTCTGGTCATTTGACCAATACTTCTCACGAGCGATCTTTGTTGAAGCTGTAAGAGTTTCTGGATCAATTGCGCCATCAGCATAAGCCTGCTGTAATCTTAAAAGAGCATCCTTTGTTTCCTGTGTCTGGAATCCGTCATACCATGTTCCGTTCTCATCCTGAAGGATAGCTGGGTATGATCCCTGCCAGAACTCAGGTAAGTAGTTAACATAAGGAGCTTCGTTTCCTACGAAACCAGCTGCGATAACACCATATGTATCGCCTTCTACTCCGTTACCATCTGGATCGCCATTGTGGAATGCAAGAAGCATGTTGTAGTAGTCATCATATGTCTTGATTGAATCAGCATCGATACCTACTGCATCAAGCCAAGCCTTCTTTACATATGTAACACATCCGTTACCATATGTAGGAGCGAATCCGTAAAGGTGACCTTCTGAATCCTTAAGGTTTTCGTTGATTGCAGGAAGAACCATTCTTGCCTGGAAATCAGCGTTGTCATATGCATCAGCCATATCCCAAAGAAGACCTGTTGGTGCATACTGTTTGAACATATCAGCGCTCATGATGATAACATCTGGGTAATCACCACCTGCAAACAGACGACCTACTGCATCAACATAACCTGAGTGGTCAAGCTGTGAAATCTGAAGATCGATACTGTGACCGATTGCTTCACCTACAGCCTCTTCCCACTGAGCTTCGAACTCAGCCTGGCCAGCATCTACTGTAGCAGTAAGAGTACCGTTAACTACCATCTTAAGTTCTGTGAGTTCATAAGTTGACCCAGTTTCTTCTGTTGCAGCTGTTGAGTCAGCTGCTGTCTCTGTGCTTGTCTGATCTGCTGAATCTGTTGTAGTTGTAGTAGTAGAACTATTACAAGCTGCAAGAGATGTTACCATAGCAGAAGCAAGCAAAACTGATAAGACTTTTCTCTTCATTGTTGTTACCTCCCTATAAAATTAGAAAAAGTTATCATGCCAGAAGCTTACCGCCTCTCGACATGTAAACTCTACCATTTCTGTTTACATACCTTCAAGAGCCAATTTTTTAGGTCATGTGCAATTTTTGACCAGCATGCTGAAAGTGCCTATTTTAGTGCATTTGTGAAAGTGCTTACATGTTGTAATTTTTTTATAAAACTGATACAATGTGCATAATTTATAAATGATATTAGGAGCATATTCCAATGCCTTTAAATAGAAAAAAAGCAACTCGCTATAAGAATAATATTGAGTCAAAAAATGCACTTCTTGTAAGAATGACCATTTCTTATAGCATTTTTTTAGTCGCTATCCTTGTTCTCTTCTATATTATTTTCGTTGCTACAGAAAAGAATGCCAATCAGGTATACAACTACCAGAGCCGCACTAATTTTGTAAGCAATGTTGAGCTGTTCGAAAATGATATGGATATAATGGAAGTCTATGCGCGACAGATTCTTCAAAATAAGAATTTCCGTAAGATAATGAATGAGTCTACCGTAAATGATGCCTATATTGCAGCAGGTAACGAATCAGTCAATACTATGGCTACAGATATTTATGCCACTGCTCTTTTGCCTATTACGGACGTTTTTTGTTATTTCAAAAACACTAACTTTATATTAAATCCTACATATTTTATAGATATTGACCGTTATTATAACTGGATCCAGAAATACCCTGCCAATATGCAGGAATCCTTTATTGAAATAATCCAGAATCCGGATAATTATGGTAAATTCGTATCTCTTGACGAATTTACTCCTAATTCTTCCAAGCATTATTTCTTATATAGTATAGACCTTGAGGACCTTTACTATATGGAAGCAGATGCAATTGTATGCTTTATTTTGGATGAATCCAAAATCCATGATATGTTTTCAAACAACCTTGATTCAGAACTGCTTTTTGCATCTTCCAAGTCAGGCGACATTATTTTAGATTTGGCAAAAGCCTCGGAAACAGAAGCAAACTACACCGACGTGCAAAATTTGACTTTTGTTAATTCATTTGCAGATTATCAATATGATGGAAATAATGTGACTTTTGGATACTATTATTCTCCTAAAACCGAATTTACATATTATTATTATTTTTCACCTTACGAATTTGTTACAAATAATTCTGTACCTTTCAAATTCATATTCTTTGCAATAATGAGTGTGTCCATACTTTTAGGCGCAGTACTTATATATCATTTCATTAAAGGAAATATGAAACCTATTATTGACCTTGGTGAAGAGCTCGATGAAGCGGTAGAGGCACAGACGCATCTTCAGAATATTGTAGATCAGCAAAAGCCATATATGCTCAATGCCTGCGCAAGACGACTTATGCTGGGCCTTGTAAGAGATGATGCTGAGCTGACATATATCAAGAACCTTCTTAGATTTAAAGACAATAATAAATATATTGTTCTGTACATCAATATTTATGATAATAACAGCATTGATGCTCCTGAACATGAAGCTCTCATTGCAGACAGTGATTACAGGATCAATGCCATCATCGGAAATGAAAAGCTCATAGATATCTTTACCGAATATCTTGGCGAGCCTCTGTATTACTTCACTCCTGATGTCAGATCCTATGCGGTACTTATTTCTTATGAAGAAAACAATGATTCTGAGACATTAGAACTTCAGGAAAAGATACTGAAGCTCCACAACTACCTGTTAGAACAATATTCTATCTGGCTCTATGCAGGACTTGGCAATCCTAAGAGCGAAGTAGCAACTATATGGCGCTCCTACGATCAGGCCTTTGAAGCAATAAATTATACAAACAAAAACTACATATTCCTTCCTTACCAGTTGATAAGAAAAGATTCAAGTACCTACTACTATCCTTCTGATTTCTCAACAAAACTTATCAGTTGCATTGGAGCAGGTTCTGATGACCAGATTGAATCTATCTTTACTATCATCAGGCAGGAAAATACAGAGTATAGATCACTTCCAAACAATCTGATGAATTTCCTCTTATCAGACATAAGAAACACTCTTTTCAGAGCAAAATCTTATATAACTGTAACTGAGGAAAATTCAGAGATTCTTGCCAGCATAGATGCAAAATTTAATTCAAAGCCAATATTATCTCTCAATACCCTTGAGGATATAGCTCATGCTCTGTGTAGCCTTAACGCAGCTGGCCAGGATGACGATCAGCTGATTGATACTATCAAGAAATACATCACAGATAACTTTAATGATCCTTCAATCGGTCTTTCTAAGATAAGTGATGAATTTAATATATCTGAGAGCTATTTCTCTCATATGTTTAAAGAAAAAACAGGTGAAAACTTCTCTGTTTATCTTGAAAATATTAGAATGAATGAAGCTGTAAGACTTATTAAAGAAACAGGCACAAGCTTAAATGAACTGTACATCGCTGTAGGCTACAATAATGCCAACACCTTCAGACGTGCCTTCAAGAAAAAGTTTGGTATAACTCCTAGTGCCATGAGAGATATGTAAAAAACTCCTGTCACAGATCATGATTAACAAAAGAAAACCCTTCTGAATAGCTTTCGCTAAACAGAAGGGTTTAATTTTTCTTAAATTATAATGTTACACCCTGTTTCCAGATAGCCATATCATGGAATCCGGCAAGTTCACTCTTAAGTTTTTCTCCAGATGCTGTTGCAAGGATCTTATCAAAAAGCTCATCTGTAAGTTCTTCAAAGGTTCTGCCTTCAAGGATCTGTCCAGCACCAAAGTCAATCCAGTTGCTCTTCTTCTGAGCAATAGTAGGATTAGTTGCAATCTTCATTGTTGGAACAGGACAAGCAAATGGTGTTCCTCTACCTGTTGTAAAGAGAACAATCTGTGCTCCGGCTGAAGCAAGAGCTGTAGCTGCACATAAATCATTACCTGGTGCGCATAAAAGGTTAAGGCCCTTTGTATCAGTAGTTTCACCATATTCCATTACATTCATAACAGGGAAGCTACCTGACTTCTGAGTACAACCAAGTGATTTATCTTCAAGAGTTGTAATACCGCCAGCCTTGTTTCCAGGTGAAGGATTCTCATAAATAGGCTCTCCAAGCTTGGTAAAATAGTTCTTAAAGCCATTTATCATATTAACTGTATCATTGAAGGTCTCTTCATCCTTACAACGATTCATGAGGATTGTCTCAGCACCAAACATTTCAGGTACTTCTGTAAGAATTGATGTACCACCGCACTGTACGATCTTATCTGAAATACGTCCAACCAGCGGATTAGCTGTAATTCCAGAGAATCCGTCAGAACCGCCACATTTAAGACCAATAATAAGCTTTGAAGCATCTACATCTTCTCTCTTATCATCTTTTGCAGTATTGATAAGCGCTTTCAGTATCTCAAGTCCATCTGCCATCTCATCTTCTGACTGCTGGCATACAAGGAACTTGATCCTGTCAGCATCAAAATCACCAAGATACGGCTTTAAAACATCAATATTACTATTCTCACAACCAAGACCAAGTACTAATACACCACCGGCATTTGGATGTTTGATTATATCGGATAAGATTATTCTTGTATGTTCCTGATCATCACCTGTCTGAGAGCATCCATAATTATGAGTGAAAGCAACAACTTCATCTACGCTTCCTTCTACATAATTATTAGCCTCTTTTGCAAGAGCTGTAGCAATATTATTAACACAACCTACAGTAGGAATGATCCAGATCTCGTTTCTGATACCAACTTTGCCATTTTTTCTGACAAAGCCTTTGAATGTTCTGGACTGTGTGCCCATCTTCTCAATTTTATTCTGAATATCTTCTGTATCAGGCTGATATTTATAGTCTAAAATTCCCTCAAGATTTGTCTTAACATCATGAGTATGAAGCCATCTTCCCTTTTTGATCTCTTCAGTAGTATGGCCAATAGCGTAACCGTATTTGATTACGTTGCTTCCTTCGGCAATATCCTTGATTGCCATCTTGTGACCTGCAGGAACATCATCCTCTGCAACCACAGTAAGTTTATCGTTAATCCTAACCTCGTCCCCTTTAGATATTGGATCCAGTGCAACTATTACATTGTCATCCGGATTTATCTGTAAAAATCTGCCCATCTTCTACCTCTGCTATTAATATTCTAAAAAATTCTAAAAAAGAATTGTAAGCGTTTACATGATTATAATATAATTAACGTCATTATTAGTCAATAAATATTTTCTGTTGTAATTAGTATTTACATACTGTATAATACATTTGAAATTTTATGTAAACACTTACATGAATCTAACATTACTTATACCTTATGGAGGCAAATTATATGAGTAAATTTATGGGTGAAGATTTTTTACTTCATAACGATGCAGCTAAAAAGCTCTATCACGATTATGCTGAAACAATGCCAATCCTTGACTACCATTGTCACATCAGTCCAAAGGAAATCGCTGAGGACCGTCATTTTGACAATATCACACAGGTATGGCTTGGCGGAGACCATTACAAATGGCGTCTCATGCGCGCTTTTGGTGTTGATGAGAAATATATTACAGGAGATGCTTCTGATAAGGAAAAGTTTTTACAATATGCCAGAGTACTTGGCAAGGCTGTAGGAAATCCATTATATCACTGGACACACCTTGAACTTCGCAAGTATTTTAGTTATGATGGTATCTTGAATGAGTCAACTGCAGAACAGGTTTGGGAACACTGCAATAAGATCCTCCAGGATCCATCTATGAGCGTAAGAAAGCTCATCAAGATGTCAAACGTTACACTTATCTGCACAACAGATGATCCTATCGATACACTTGAATGGCACGATAAGATCGCCGCAGATACATCTTTTGATGTAAAGGTAACTCCTGCATGGAGACCAGATAAGGCTAAAAATATCACAAAGCCTGATTTTGTTTCTTATATTGAAAAACTTTCAGAAGTTAGTGGCGTAAAGGTTGATTCTTTCAAAACACTTAAGGAAGCTCTTCATAACAGACTTGATTACTTCGCTTCTAAGAACTGCACAGTAACAGACCATGCTCTTGAGTATGTAATGTACAAGCCAGCTACAGACGAAGAAATCGAAGAAATCTTTGCTAAGCGTCTTGCAGGCAAGGAACTTACAAAGGATGAAGACCTCAAGTATCAGACAGCATTCATGATCTTTGAAGGAAAAGAAATTGCTGAAAGAAACTGGGTAATGCAGTTACACTTCGGTTGTAAGCGTGACAACAACACACCTAAGTATGAAAAGCTTGGTCCAGATACTGGTTATGACTGTATCGATGCTTACTATCCTATGTCAGAGCTTGCAGACTTCCTTAACTGCCTGCATACACAGGGATGTCTTCCAAAGACAATACTTTACAGCTTAAACCCTAACGATCTTCAGATCATTAACACAATTCTTAACTGCTTTAACGAAGGTCCTACAGTTGCTAAGCTCCAGCAGGGTTCTGCTTGGTGGTTTAATGACACAAAACTTGGTATGGAACAGCAGCTTAAGTCTGTTGCAGAATCCGGAAACCTTTCTGGTTTTGTAGGAATGCTTACAGATTCAAGAAGCTTTACATCATACACTAGACATGAGTACTTCCGTCGTATTCTTTGCAGCTACTTCGGAACACTTGTAGAAGATGGAGAATATCCAGAGGAGAATCTTGATATCCTTGGCGGCATTGTAAAAGATATTTCTTATAACAACGCTGTAAGATATTTCAACTTCCCTCTTGAGACAAAATAAGACTATGAGTAATCAGTTAACAATCTACGACATATCAAAAAAAGCCGGCGTATCCATTGCCACTGTATCACGAGTTTTAAATGGCAGCTCAAGCGTAAAGCCAAAAACCCGTAAAAAGGTAATGGACATAATCGATCAGTATGGTTATAAGCCAAATGCATTTGCCAGAGGCCTTGGTCTTAACTCTATGAAGACCATAGGCATCCTCTGTGCCGATTCATCAGACTTATATCTTGCCAAGGCAATATATTTTATAGAACGTAATCTTCGAGAAAATGGCTATAACTCAGTATTATGCTGTACAGGTTATGAGCTCGATGCAAAAAAAGAATCACTTAGTCTTCTGCTCTCTCAGCATGTAGACAGTGTTGTAATGGTAGGTTCTAACTTTGTATCATCCAATGATGAAGAGAATCAGTATATTAAAGACGCTGCCAGCAGTGTACCGATCATGTTATTAAATGCTGACTTTGATTGTCCAAATGTTTACTGCACCTTATGTGATGATCAGAAAGCTACTCAGGAAGTAACAGATGCACTTATAGCAATGGGAATCACTGACATACTGTATCTGTATAACAGCAGATCCTATAGTGGTATCAAAAAGATTTCAGGTTATCAGACTTCTTTCATCGGTCATGATCTTGAACTCAAAAAAGAGCTTCAGCAGTGCTTTAACGGAAGCCATGAGGATGTAGAAGGTGTTAAGGTATTCTTAAATGAATTATGGGATAAAGGAGTTCACTTCCATGCCATAATCACTTCAGAAGATTTCCTGGCAATCGGTGCCATGAAATTTGCTAAGTCAAAAGGCCTTAATATACCAAAGGATCTTCAGATCGTAGGATACAACAATTCAATCCTTACATTATGTTCTGAACCAGATCTTACATCAGTAAATAACCGTTTGGAAGATATGTGCGTTCAGCTTGTTAAAACACTCATAGGAACCTTAGGTCAAAACGAGATGCCGCAGAAGACAATCTTCTCCGGTGAAGTTATAAAAAGAGGTTCAACAGCTTTTTAAGCTGTTGGACCTCTTCTTTTCTAGCTTATAAGAAATTGCTTTCCTTCTTGTCTATAATCTCGCAATTACTTGTGTATCAGCGAATAATTTAATTAAGAAAGTACCATCATGCAGTTAATTCAGATGTGCAGTGAGGACACTTTGTAGCATCATGAGCGATCTCACTCTTACAATATGGACAGATCTTAACAGCTGGAGCTTCTTCCTCTTTCTTCTTAGCAAGCTTGTCATTGAGCTTATTAAGTGATTTTACAAGGCAGAAAATTACAAGAGCCATAAGAAGGAAATTTATAACTGCTGTAATGAATGTACCATAATTAAGTGTTGCAGCACCAGCTTCCTGTGCAGCTGCAAGTGTTTCATATTTTGTTCCATCAAGTGAAATAAACCAGTTATTAAAGTCAATTCCACCAGTAAGTAAACTGATGACAGGCATAATAATGTCATTAACAAGTGAATTGATAATACTCTGAAAAGCTCCACCAATAATAACACCGACTGCCAGATCCATGACGTTTCCACGCATTATAAACTCGCGAAACTCTGTTGCAAAACCCTTACTTTTTTCTAAAGCCTTTTCTTTTGTCATACTATCCTCCTTTATTCTCCTATAAAATAATTGTTGATCAAAAACCCCAATAGTCGTAAATACGACTACAAATACAATTATATCATAGGAGTTCACAGATAATACAAAAATTAAATGGAAATATTTATGAAAAGGCCGTTTCCTGTCACGGATTGTTCCATCTTTACTCTTTTATTTTCCTCACTCTTTGCTTTATATGCATTTCTAGCCATCTGCTGCAATTTAAATTCTGCATCCTGATACTGAATGTTACTACTTCTTTTCGCCTGGCTGATCATCATATTTATCTGACTGATTTCCATTTTTCAACTCCTAAATCAAAAATGACTTTATTATCAATATACTTCTGATCACATAAGATTCATCGAAACACATCGTAATGTATTAACCTAAAAATAAATTAAAAAGAAAACAAAAAGTGACTGTTGCATTTACGAATAATGAACCTCTTAAGAAACGTCCCAAAGATTCATTTTCTCAAATGCAACAGCCACTTTAATAAAAAATGAGCGTTAGACCTGACATCGAAGCTACATTCAAAAAGATATGCTTCAATTATTATGCTTGCAAAACACTATAAAGCAACAGATTAATTTGTTTCTTCTACGTATATCTTTACTCTACTCTGGATGATGCTTGAAACATCATCCACACTCTTCTGACCTGCAAAGTAAGCTGAAGCCTCTTCATCAATGATGCTCTGAATTGAATCATCGTTGTAAGAGCTGTTATTCAGGCTCTTGATAAAGTCTGTCAAATATGCAACCTCACTATCTGTCATAGGCTCAATAATAATTTCCTGATTACCTACATAATATGTTTCATCGTAAGTTACAACATTACCTTCATCATCTGTATATGACGGTTTCTGCTTTGCCAGTTCAGCCATCTGATTGAGTGCATTGATACTTACAGGCAAATTGTACAGAACAACATCGTCACTTGTCTGATATTCATCAGTATAGAAATATCTAAGAAACTGCCATGCGCCATCCTTATACTTACAAGATGCGCTCATGCAGAGCTTGGTATTGGCTGTTATAGAAGACATGCCTCCTTCTTCTGATGGGAATCCGGCAATGACCACTTCTTCGCCAAAATCGCCTTTTGCAATGTAATTAAAGTTACTGAATGATGATATACTAGCAAATTCCAAAATAGAAGTATTATCTCTGTAAAAGGCTGTTGTATCCTTTTCCCAGTATGACTGATCTATTTCTTCAGGAACCTTGGCAACCAGTTCAAGAATTGACTTAAACTCATCTGTATCATATTTGCACTCCTTAGAAGCAAAATCAACGAAATGACTACCTCCTATCTTTAGGATAGTCTGGAACATATCATTTCTTGTCAGCAATCCGCCAAACAATGAAGTATCAACATTCATATCCTTCATCAGCTTGGTTAATCCATCTACTGTCCATTCCTCAGCGCTATCGTAAACCGACTTCTTAACTACAACTGTTTCAATTGTAAAAGTTGGAACAACAGCATACATTTTGCCATTATACTTAAATGCATCTATGACATTATCCAGATACTCATTTTTACTAAGTTCTTCATCATTCTCAAAGTAAGACTGAAGATCTTCAAAAACACCTTTGGCAAAATAGCTTTCATAAGGCATCCATGGAGAAAGGATCAAAATATCAGGAGTATTACCGGATACAATATCATTATTCAGCTTGGTGAGACCCGCCTCATAATCAGCATCAGTATTATATTTAGAATAATCGATAATAGATATCTTGTATTCATCACTGTTCTGATTGAATTTTACAACCTGTTTCCTTATCTCATAATCGATATAATAAGTACCTAAAGTAAGTACTTTCTTATCAGCCACATCCTTAGGATCAACCTTAGTCAGCTTATATAGCTTATTGCCATCTCCATTGTCAAAATAAGCAAGAAACTCTGTTTCGCTGATTGGAACAGCCATATCAAGACTATAAGTATCGATATTTGAATCAATATAATTCAAAAGAAGCTGTCCACCATCATTCCCAATATTTAAGCCATACAATCCAGTATTATCACATCCGATAAAAGTATAGCCTATGCCTTCTTTCAGGCTATAAGCATTTCCTATATTAGTTGCACTGCTTTCAATAATTTTATAATTATCATCAAGTTCATATAATGAATATGAACCACTATCATAGCTTGTTACGTACAGCTTACCCTGAGAAGCATAAAGATTCTGCCATGAAGCAACTGTCTCTGCATCAGTAGCAGTTTTTACAAATTCGCCGCTCTCAGGATCATACAGGTTCAAACCCTGTGTGCTATTTACAAATAATCCTGTATCTTTGACATAAATAGTATTGGAAGGATAAAAATAATCATCTTCTTCACTAGTACTTATCCTTAAATCAGTTCTCCATAACTCATTAAAATTACTGTCAAACTTAATCAGATAATAATTATCATGATAATTATTTGGTGAATAATCATAATTATTTAAAATAGCATAGATGTTACCATCTCCATCATAAGAAATACTTGAATAAGAATTGCTTTCCTCATAAAAGAATGTATTTTCTGCAAAATTACTTCCATCTATACCAAATGAAGCAATATGCATGGTACAACTGCCATCATCAGAATAATCATTACCATAGAGGAATACCTTGTCATCCACCTTGCTGATATTGTAATATGACACGTTTCCGTCTAACTGAACAGCATCAAATTCTTCGATGCTATAAACGTAATCCTTGGCATGAGACGCAGTCTGCGCAGTTGTGTTTTCACTATCTGTTTTCTTACTACATCCTGTTGCAGATAACAGAAGTGTTGAAGCAAGTAAAAAAGCTACAAGTTGATTAAATCTCTTTTTCATAAAAAGCCCCCTCACTAAAAATTTAAAAATATCTCCATTTATCTCTTTCATATTTTAAACTGGACTCTAAATCATACTTTCTATCTAATATATACGTATATATGCCCTTGGCTGTCCATTTTTTATGTCTATAACTATATACGATCTTGTAAACCAGCATGCATACAAGAACAAGTACACATATAACCCTGATAGCAAATATTATGGCAAAAATATCTTCCCAGCCTCTTGCTATATTTTCCCAATAAGGAAAAGTAACATTAAAAGTTCTCATGCTCCTTGTAGGGAAAGCATTTATAACATTTAGCATCGGGATGATTCCAAAACGTTCCTTGTTATCTACCACCAGAACGCTCTTCTCATCCATACCAAGCTTACCTGCAAGAACTGATCTTGCATAACCATCAACAGGGTTAGGCATAACCACTTCATAGCAAGAAATAGCACCAGGATCTGACTCAGAATATGAAGCACTGTCAGATGTCGAATTGGAAGCGTTGCTAGTGCTTGAACTGTCCGAAGATTTCGTATCACTGCTGGATCTGAAAGCTGATGAAACACTGGTTCCGTATACACTGCCGTAATTATACAAAGAATAATATGACAAAAAGCAGATTGGGCCATTTATACCGGCCGCTTTACTCATCTTGTCACTATCAAATCTGGCTACACCAGTAATGATATGTGGAACACCACTGATCTCAATAGTCTCTCCGATAATATCATTAGATCCAAACAGCTGCCACGCCAGATTCTCGTCGATCACTACTTTGTCATTCATGAGATCGTCGCCGTTATAATATGAGCCGGTAATAAGTGTCACAGGATGAAATACAAAAAAATCACCGCCAGTTCCAATTGCTGTAGCTTCAACAGACTTATTATTAGCCATGGCTGTTATGGAACCTACACTACTATAACAATCAGTCCAGTTATCAATGGTATCTTCCTCATCAGTTCCATCATCAATAGCATCCTCAGTCATTGCATTACTGATACGATACTCAAACTCTTTGATCTTACTCTCAGTAACAGAAGTTCCCTGCGAAAAAAAGATACTGGCCTGACCAAAACTTCCATCACTGCTCCACCTGTTAGAAACAAGCTGATCATTAAGAAGAGATATCTTAAAATTCATCCAGGTGCTGGCTACAAAATATATTATCAAACAGGCCAAACATATACTCAGCCTTATGATCTGCCACTTTGACAGATGTTTAAATTTCTCTAAAAAACTCTTTATCTTTTTCATCACAAATTAGTATTGGCAAGCCTTACCTGCTGTCCTGCTGTAATTGGACTTGTTGTTGTAGTAATTACGTATTCATATCCTTCAAGACTTCCACTGATAGCACTAGTTGTATCATCAGAAGCGAGCACTTCAACATCTACTCTCTGTGCTATATATCTGTTTCCTAAAGGACTTGATTTGATATTTACGATAAGAATAAATTTACCGTTACTATCCTGTCTGATGGCGCTGTTAGGAACAGTGAAATCATAATCAGAAGAGCTTTCTCCGATCTGAAGACTTACACTCTGACCTGTAGTAACTTCCGGACTCTCAATAGTAAATACCAATTGCTTCTTGTTAGCAGGATCTGATGTGTCTGCCTTAATAGCAGTAAGTGTAGCCTTGAAATCAGTGTAATACCATGAATTCTGTGGTTCAGCAATATCACCGACTTTGAGCTTTTTAGCCTGCGCTGTAGTCACAGAAAAGCTTGTAGTCATTGCCTTTCCATCAATCTGGATAACTGCAACAGCTGTATCTGCCTTAGTTGTCTCACCTGCCACAAGGCCAAGTGAACTGATTATTCCATCAACAGGAGCCTTGATAGATGCGCCGACTGATTCGGATTCAAGTTTACTTACTTTTTCTTTTTGTTCAGCAATCTTATCTCTCTGATCACATAAACTGATTTCTGTTTTAATGCTTGTTAATAGATCTTTCTTTTCCTGCTCTGCATCTTTTAAAGCCTGAGCAGTTTTAGTCTTTTCCTGAGTAGCAGTAGCCAGGTCATATGCATATGCAGCAGCCATCTGAGCTGCATATGTCGAAAGCTGAGACTTATTCTTTTCTAATTCTTCTTTCTGCTTAGTTAATTCATTTACTCTTTCAGTATCACCAGCCTGCTGAGCACAAACAATTTCATAATCCAGTTCAGCTTTCATATACTCTGGAGTTGCTGTATTATAAGAATTTTCAGCAGCATCAGCAGCTGCAAGATTAGTATAATAATCAACTACAGCCTGAGCCGCATCATCTGCAGCTTTAGCCGCCTGATATTTATCCTCAGCAGCTTTTATCTCTGTCTGATAAGTATCATAAGTTGTCTTTCTTCCACTTCTGACATTAGTAATAACGTCATCAGGAATATCACCAGAAAAAAGAGACTGCTCATAGGCAAGTTCTAATTCATCAAGAGTCTTTCTTGCCTCTTCAAGCTCATCAGATTCTTTATCCTCAAGATAATAAATAACATCATCCTTACTTACATGGTCACCAACCTTAACTGCGACACTGGCAATCTTTCTAGTCTCTGACACCATGATGCTGTACGGGTCGTCGGCTTCAACAGTGCCTGTTCCCCTTATCTTAGGTGACACCTTACCTGACTGGACCATCTGCGTTGCAACTTCCGGCAAAGTGTAGTTCATGATCGTATTTGAGAAAAAGGTAAGAACCAGCATGATTGCTAAAAATGCAATTGCAAAATCCTTAATAAGATCCTTTTTCCTGTTAGCTTTCTTTTCCTGAATATCTACCTCAGACATAACTATTCCTTCCCTTACTCCTCGAATAAAACTAAAAATTCTAAAACTGTTAACCTTTGATACCGCCCTGATAGGATATACCCTCAACCAGATACTCTTCACCATACATAAAGATCAAAAGTGGCGGAACCATATAAATAACTGCTACTGCAAAAGCAAGACTAATTTCCCCGGAATTAATCTTGGACAAAAATACTGATAATGGATGCAACTGCTCATCTGACAATAATATAAGCGGCTGCTCAACCATATTCCAAAAATCTATAAAGATCAGGATCGCGATAGCACAAATACCATTTTTACATAATGGAAAACAGATCTTAGAGAACAACTGCCATTCATCTGCGCCATCAATCTGTCCGGCTTCAAGTACTTCAAGCGGTATCCTGCGCATAAATTTTGTCAGAAGATAAACCGCAAATGGTGAAAAGATACCTGGAAGCCATATTGCCCATCTGGTTCCCAGAATTCCAAGCCAGTTTGAAACCATGTAGTTTGGAACCAGCGTTACCTGATAAGGCATCATCATCATGATGATGTACAAAAAGAATATGATTTCCTTAACCTTGCCATGATACCTTGCAAAACCGTAGGATGCCAAAGCCGCTACAAACAGCTGAAAAAATACAATAGGCACTACGTAAATCACAGAATTCCAAAACTTGAACAGATAATCCGGACTCTTTAATAAAACTGTAAAATACTGACTAAAAGTGACCATATCAGGTATAAACTTCAAATTGACAGTTTTTGAAATAAATACCTTACCTCCGGAATCAGATCTGGCAAATACAGAACCATAATTAGAACTGATTTCAGAAGGAGCCATAAATGAATTTGTAATTGTAAGTATGACCGGCATCAGGAACAGTATCGCAAAAAAAGCTGCAATGACAGTTCCTGTAATTCTTTCTGCAAGAACTACCCTCTTATGCCGTCTCCCTCTTTTTATATAATTTGGTGTCTTCATAAAATCCTTTTTTAGCCCTCAATATCCTTACCATAATTATTTTCAACCATCATCATAACTGCTACCAAAGCTGCAATTACAATTGCCATTATTATGGCTGCAGATGAAAGCTTTTGATAATCCAGCGAAGCAAATGTATTATTCATAAAATGCTGCAACATATACAACGAATCATATGGATAATCTCCTGTCAGCAGATATATCTCTCTAAATACCTTGAAGGAGTTGATGACTGACATGATCGCAACAAATAAAATCGTTGATGACAAATATCTCATTTTGATCATCCAGAATATCTGCAAATCTGAAGCATTTTCAAGCCTTGCCACCTCTATAAGATCCTTTGGCACACTGGATAACGCTGCCATGAACAGGATCATGTTATATCCAAGATTCTTCCATAAAAACAGAACTACAATAACTATCTGGGCCTGATCAGATTTGAGCCAGTCAATCTTACCTCCGCCAAACTGCATCATAATATCATTTACAAGGCCGTTATAATGAAACAACACCTGCCATATAAGTACTATCGATGCGATAGGTACCATCATAGGAGTCAGGAAAAAGGTTCTGAAATGACTCTTGAAAAATATCCTTGACTCCATTACAACTGCCAGAAACAATGACAATACAACTGCCAATGGAACTGAAACAATTGAAAACATAAATGTATTATTGGAAGCCAAGCGATACGCGCCGTTATTCCATACTTTTACATAATTACTGAAACCCACAAACTCATGTTGGATAGGATTATTTACTAAGGAATAATAAATAACCACAAAGAAAGGTAGCACAAAAAACAAAAGTACTCCCAAGAGACTAGGTGCCAAAAACATCCATGATATGCGCTTTTTTGCAGCAATTTTCTTGCTGATCACAGACTTGGTTCTGCAAGATGTGGATGCATTTTTCCTAAGAAATCTATTTAATTTTTCCCCTGTTTTTAATTTCTCCACCGTTTCCTCACAACAAATATAGAAAATTATATCATAGTTTCAATCAATTATTCGTATCTTCTACCACAAAATTCGGTACACTGCCCTTTTCAAACATGAAATATGAACTCGTATATGTAGTATTCTCTTCATTAATATCCTTATACTGTACATATACGCCATACTGATTATTCAATTTATCATATGGATACCAGTCAGATAGAAAATTAGCTGACACTACATTTTTCATTATTTCTGAAATCTGCGCCTTATCCGTATATTCTACAGATGTCTCATTTCCATATTCCAAAGAACTCTCATCCTCTACTTCAAGATCATGACCAGGATAATAATTCTCCACTGTTAATGATTTAATGTAGGCCGTATCCTTAGTAGAATCCGCATAAACACCAATGTCCTGAAGGTACTTAATTGTATTGGTATATGAAGAATAAACAGGATAACTCTCATCTACAAAATAGTAATCTTCATCATTGTATTCATAATTAGAAATCTCAAAAAGTCCCTCAAAATCAGCATTTGTAGCCATTGAATAATTATAATTTTCAAGAATATCCTTCTGATATGCCAATTTAAAGGATTCATAATCCTCTACAACACCAGATACCATTTCAGATTCAGTACTAAAGGTACAATCAGCATAATCGAACATCTCATGTTCAGTTGGAAATTCCTTAAATACATCATAGTAACTGGTAATGTATTCCTTTGAACCTATGATTCTGTCCATGATTGCAGCATCAACATCGTAAGGAATATACATAGTTCTATATACAACTCTTCCAGAATTGAGCCTATATCCCACCTGAACAGCCCAGGCTTTATCATAAAGCTTTTCTCTGTCATTTTTTTTCACATACTCATTGCAATAATCAACAAGTTCTTTCATAGCAGATTTGTCAGTAAGGAACATCCTCTTTTCCAAATCTCTGGCACGACCGTCATCATATCTATATGAGTTATAATTATTGAAATAATCCATATATCCATAGGATGAATACTTTACAATGAAATATGAAGAATAAGCATTTTCATCAGGTATATAAGAATCATATCCAAAAACATCATTATTTAAACTGATAAATATAAATACAACTGCTGCAAGTGCAATGATATTGCCAAATATGCCTTTGTAAAAAAGCTTAAAGTCAGCCTGAATATAGGCTTCAATTATAAAGGCACTCAAAATGCATCCTATGACCATAGCAGCTAAGATCATATAATTCCTGCTAGGATTGTATTCAGAATAAATATAGTAAATAATCAGTCCCAGCAACAAGCCTGAAAGAACTGAAAGAGATAATTTAACAATCTTTTGAACTATAGGAAAACATATAGTCTTTCCTGCCCATTCATTTTTTCTCTTTTTATAGGCCATTACTGCAAAAAACAATGCTATAAGCCCAGTTAATGCAATATCCAAAACATTGAGCCAGGATGAACAGATCATAGACTTCAGATTGTCCATAGTCAGTCTTCCTGTATCATAACCAAATACGCCGGAACACTGTTCTATAATATGGATCACATCAACTGCAGGAGAAAAAAAGTAGCTCTCCTTCGTAAGAGTTGAATAAGTAATAAAAAATATTTCTCTGTAAAAAGAAAGCAACGCTGCACAAACAGAAAAAACAAATTGCCAGAATATTGACATGATAATGGCTGTAAACAAATTACCAGAAAGCATTATTCCTAAAATAGTAATATTGTAAAAAGCAAGGTAAACCGCCATCACATATACAAAGGCGCAAAGAGCCTCTACTATAAGAGTTCTCGTAAAAGCACCAAAAATAGCTGCAAGAATAAGAGTTATTACAATAATGATCAGATATAGGAATGAAAAATTTCTTATTCCATCCACATATCTGGTAATAAACCTCTTTTTATTTGAAGTTGGCTGACTAACAAAAAAATCCAACTGCTTTTGTGAAAACAGGTAATTAAATTCTGACAGAGCAAAAATAAAAGCAAGGACTATAGCAAATATGATCCCTATCTGCCTAAAACCAATAACTTTACTAATAGCATTGACCTGCTCCATATGTATAGTCTCAGATGACTGCAGATTATTGACGCCATACATATATGCTCTATTCACAAGAACTATAACAGCAGAAATATAAAACAGCAGCATTGTAATAAGTGAAACAACCATTAAAGGTGTAAAACGGATTTTATATGCTTTTTTCTTAACATTATTCAAGGATGAATTTTCTGATGTCATAACCTACAACCTCCGTTTCACTGATAAATATTTCTTCCAAAGTGAGAGCCAAAATCTCGAAAAATACTGTATTAACAGCCCTGAACCTGCTCTCGATTTCTTCTCTGGTGCCCCTGACAGTAATTGTATGAAGTCTTCCTCTTGTATCATGGATCATGACTTCAAGACCCTCCAAAGCGGCTTCCTCGTCTTCTTTGGATTCAAATACACACTGTATCTTCTGAACATTGAGCTTCATATTCTCAATATCCTCAGATAAAAGAATACCGCCCTGATGGAGAAGACCAACGTGGTCGCATATATCTTCAAGTTCTCTAAGATTATGAGAAGCAATTACAGGAGTAAGTCCTCTATCTGCCATTTCTGCAGCAAAAAGGCTCTTGACCCCTTGTCTTACCACAGGATCAAGACCATCAAATGTCTCATCACATAATAAATATTTGGTATTTGCACTAATTCCAAGAAGTATGGATAACTGTTTCTTCATACCCTTTGAAAAAGTGCTGATTTTTCTATTACTATCAATACCAAAACCAACAATAAGTTTATTAAACTTCAGAAGGTCAAAACTATCATAAACACTGGCATAGTATCTTGACATGTCATCTGAATTGGAATTAGGCATGAAATACGCATCATCAGAAATAAAGAAAAGATTCTTCTTAACTTCTGCATTATCATAAATAGGGAAATGATCCATGCATACCGTACCTGAATCAGGCTTTAACACTCCGCTCATCATACGAAGAAGTGTACTTTTTCCTGCCCCGTTAGTACCTATAAGTCCGAAAACTTCTCCATCTTTAACGGAAAGTGAAACCTGATGAACAGCTTTAATATTGTCGAATGATTTTTCTAGCATAACCGCTTCAATCATGTGCTTTTCCTCCGTCAACAATTTTTTCCAATATTTCCTCTTTTGTAAAACCTATCTCAAAAGCCTCCTCCATAAGAGCCTTGATATCAGCAATAATTTGTTCTTTTTTGGCTTCTTTTAAGGACTGATCAGCCCTGACAAAATTCCCCTTACCCTTGACGGTGTAGATGTACCCCTGTCGCTCCAATTCAATATAAGCTTTCTGAATCGTGTTAGGATTGGCAGAAAGCTCAACAGCAAGGCTTCTTACAGATGGCATCTGATCACCGTCCTGTAAAACGCCCTTCAATATTTGGATTTTGAAATTTTCAACGATCTGTTCATAGATAGGTCTGCTATCCTGAAAATTAACCAGATTCATTGCCATCTCCCTCTCAAAAATATTGATCTATCTTAAAACTAAAAAGTTCTATATACATTTAGTGCTTGCATGTTAGGGGACACGCAAGCACAAGCATAGAAAAAATAAAGTATGGGGTGTACTATATGAACTAGTACACTTATAAATTATCACTTCACTCGTTCGATGTCAACAAATATTTTAAAGTTTTTTATATAAAATGACCCCAGGGGACGTATAAAATGACCCCAGGGGACGGAGTTAACGGGTCATTCTGACCAATGGTCAAAATGACCCGCTAACCCCGTCCCTTGGGGTCAAAAATAGAAAAGCAAGCCTTACATGCCAAAATTGACACATAGAGCTTGCTTTCAAAATACTACTTTAGTTCTTAAATGAATGTACTGGTGCAGGTATTCTGCCGCCACGGTTTACAAAATTATCGCAGGAGAACTGATTTACAGGCATGATAGGTGCATAGCCTAAAAGGCCTCCAAATTCAACAGTCTCACCAACTCCCTTACCAATAACAGGGATAAGTCTTACTGCTGTAGTCTTCTGGTTGATCATGCCAATAGCCATCTCATCAGCAATGATACCGGCAATTGTAGTATCCTTGGTATCTCCAGGGATAGCGATCATATCAAGACCAACAGAACATACACAAGTCATAGCTTCAAGCTTTTCAAGAGTAAGTGCCCCTGCCTCAACAGCATTGATCATTCCCTGATCTTCGCTTACAGGAATAAATGCACCAGACAATCCTCCAACGTAAGAAGATGCCATTACACCGCCTTTTTTGACCTGATCATTCAAAAGAGCCAGTGCTGCAGTTGTTCCAGGTGCTCCGGCATGCTCAACACCGATCTCATGAAGGATATCAGCAACACTATCGCCAATAGCCGGTGTAGGTGCAAGTGAAAGATCTATGATTCCAAATGGTACTCCGAGTCTCTTGGAAGCTTCTTTTGCAACAAGCTGTCCTACTCTGGTTACCTTAAATGCAGTCTTTTTGATTGTTTCGCAGAGTACTTCAAAGTCCTCTCCTCTAACCTTTTCAAGAGCAGTCTTAACAACTCCAGGTCCGCTGACACCAACATTAATAATTCTGTCAGCTTCTGTAACTCCATGAAAAGCACCAGCCATGAATGGGTTATCATCAGGAGCATTACAGAAAATCACAAGCTTGGCACAGCCAAGTGAATCAGCTTCTTTGGTAGCTTCTGCAGTCTTTTTTACAATAGTACCCATGAGTCTGACTGCATCCATATTGATACCTGTTTTAGTTGAACCAACATTTATTGAAGAACATACAACCTCTGTGCTGGCAAGAGCCTCTGGAATTGACTCAATCAAAAGTCTTTCAGCCTCAGTCATTCCCTTGCTGACAAGAGCTGAATAACCACCGATAAAATTAACTCCGACTTTTTTTGCAACTTCATCAAGAGTCTTGGCTATTTTTACAAAATCGCTGCTGCTCTTACATGCAGCACCACCAATAAGTGCAATAGGAGTAACAGATATTCTCTTATTAACTACAGGAATGCCGTACTCAGCAGCAATATCATCACCGGTTTTAACAAGATCTTTGGCAGACTCATAGATCTTGTCATATATATTTTTACAAAGCTTATCTATATCAGAATCGATACAATCAAGAAGGCTGATACCCATTGTTATAGTCCTGACGTCAAGGTTTTCCTTCTCAATCATTTCATTGGTTTCTGAAACCTCTGAAAAGTTAATCATTATATTCTCTCCTTTTTAAATGGCCTGTTAAACATATTTTTAGAATATTCATCCAAAAATAATCAGATTCTGTGCATAGAATCAAAAATATCTTCTCTCTGGCACTTAACTACAACGCCAATTTCTTTTCCAAGTTCATCCAGCTCATCACCGATAACCTTGAATTCACCATCTGAAGAAGATAGATCAACTATCATCATCATATTAAAATAACCTGAAACAATTGTCTGAGAAATATCAAGAATATTGATCTTATGATCTGCAAGATATGTACAGATCTTTGCGATGATACCGACAGTATCTTTGCCCACAACAGTAATAATAGCTTTGTTCATAATAGTCTCCTGTCTTTACTTTTACTTGCAAAAATATGCAACTTTGTTTTTAACTATATACCATTACCACTATAAAAAGCAATTGATGATATATAATTTATTGATTATAATAAAAAAGAATGTCGCGAGCGACATTCTCGCGCCGAGCGCGGTTGCATTTATGCAACATATTCCTATCGCGCGAGTGCGCATCCTTAGCGGAGCGTTTTTTGTATCATAGGAAAGCAATTTCCTATGATACAAAAAAGCTGCGATCTCGAGATCGCAGCTGGATTATCATGCGGGTTGAACGCGCATGTTGTTAAATGCATTTTTTGAAAGAGAATCAATAATAGTTATAGGCTGAAAAGGCTTAGTGATAAAGTCTTTGGCGCCGATCTTTAGTGATTCAAGAATAAGGTTCTGCTGACCGGCAGCACTGCACATAACAACGTTTGCATTTGGATCATATGCAATTATATCTTTTAAGGCTTCAATGCCGTCCTTGTTTGGCATAGAAATATCCATTGTTACAATATCCGGATGCAGCTCTTTATATTTTTCCAGAGCCTGGATACCATCTTCGGCTTCTCCAATGATTTCAAATTCAGCCTGTGTAAGGACATTTTTTAATACTTCACGCATATATTTTGCGTCATCCACAATCAAAACTTTAAACATATCTTGTCTCCTATATTCTACTATGAAAGGCAAACATGATTAAATGAAAAAAGACATTACAAAAATGCAATGTCTAAAAGCAGCAACTGGCTATCTCACATGAGACCCTATAGCTTTGCGTCACCGAATCACTTCGACTTTGCCATTTTTTCTTACGATATTATACCAAAGGATTTTATGATGAGAAGTACTTTCACAAAATGTTCAAAATACCATAACTTATTTTGAACAACTAATTTTTTAATACACTATTTATATTAAATTACGTAAATAATCAGAATTATTTTGCTAAAATAGAAATGTATATAACAATAATGGAATTGTAATATGAATTATAGAAATATTGTTATAGACAATAGGAGGGTTCAAGTTATGAAAAGAAAGTTTTTGAGTGGTTTGTGTGCTACGACAGCTCTGACACTTATGCTTACAGGGTGTGGAAGAAGTGCAAGCAACAGTTCCTATGATTCTGCATATTCAGACAATGATTATTATGAAGAATCTTATGATGTTGATGCAAACTATAGTCCTGAGTCTTATGGTGAAGGTGTGTATAAGTCAGCTGGAAATCTTGTGGAGACTGCCTTAGATGCAACTACATCAGGTAAGGATGCTGCAGATTCTTCTGCTGAAGTAGAGCAAGAAGCGCCAGTGAGCGGAGAGGAATCAGTAGAAACAGGGACTGAAGAGACAGGTACTGAAGAAACAACGGTAGAAACTGAGAATGAAGATACTTCAACTCAGCGTAAGCTTATTACTATAATGAATATAGATGCTGAGACTTATGATCTTGATGCCATGATGGACAGTGTTGAGAAAAAAGTGTCTGAACTTGGCGGATATATTGAAGAATCCAGCATCAGCATGAATACAAACAGTTATAGCTATTACTATAATGATGGTGAAAAATATTATGTTGCCAATACAGCTTCACTTACAATCAGAGTTCCGGATGATAAATTACAGAATTTTGTTGAAAGTGTAGAATCGCAGTCTAACATTACATATAGTAGTTCTTCATCTGAAGATGTAACTCTTCAGTATGCGGATATAGAGACACGTATCAAGGCTCTTAGAACAGAAGAAGATCGTCTGCTTGATTTTATGGAAAAAGCTGAGACTATTGAAGATATGATGTCTGTAGAAGACAGACTGACTGAGGTACAGTATGAGCTCCAGTCTTATGAAGCCAAGATCCGCACAATGGATAATAAGATAAGTTATTCAACTATCAATCTTTCTATAGATGAAGTTAAGGAATATACTGTAATTGAACAAGAGGAAAGAGATGGATTCTTCCAGAGAATAGCTGATGGCTTTATGGATAGCCTGACTACAGTAATAAATGGATTTAAAGAATTCATCATCTGGTTCATTTCCAATATTCCTCATTTCGTAGTATGGGGAGCATTAATAGCAATTATTGTATTTATTGTTAAAAAGCTTACCGGTCCCAAAAAGGTGAAAAAGAATGAAACTGTTACTAGTGGAGGACGAACAGGCGATGCTGTCGGCCCTCAGGGAAATAATAACCAGGGAGAGTTATGATGTAACTGCAGTCAGTGATGGAGAGAGTGCACTTTCAGAGATTCTGACAGGTGTGTATGACGTAGTGGTCTTAGATGTGATGTTGCCAAAACTCTCCGGGATTGAAGTTGCAAAAAAAGCCAGAGCAAATGGTATAAAGACTCCGATACTGATGCTGACAGCTATGAGTGAGCTGGATGATAAGGTAAACGGTCTTGATAGTGGGGCTGATGATTATCTGACTAAGCCTTTTATGACCAAAGAGCTACTGGCAAGGATAAGAGCCTTGTGCAGAAGGAGTGTCCAGTCTACAGATGGAAGCCTCTCTGCAGGGGATCTGTCTCTTGATGTTCAAAGCTGCAGCCTGACTAGTAGTAAGACAGGGCAGACTGTAAGACTCAGTGAAAAAGAGCTGAGGATCATGGAATATCTGATAACCAATCAGGAACAGATAGTCTCCAGGGAGCAGATTGCTACTAAGATATGGGGATTTGAAAGTGATGCTGAGTATAACAATGTGGAGGTCTATATCTCTTTTACCAGAAAAAAACTGGCGTTTATAGGAACGGATATGGAGATAAAGGCAGTACGTGGATTGGGGTATCAGATAAAACAAAGGGCTAATTGAATGTTTAAGAGAACAAGAATCAAAATAATGATCTTTATAACGACAACGGTAATGCTCCTGCTGGCAGGTACAGTGGGGGCGATATCGTTGTCTTCTTATATTGAGGAATATAATCAGACTGTGGGTCCCAATGCCAATGGTCTTATTGAAATGTTTGAGTATTCTGAGGAGTCTCCTGAAAGTGTGATCTATGATACGGAATATGAAGATGGAATGGAAAAAGATGCAGATTCGCAGGATAAGGAATTGCCGGATGGAGCAGTAGTTGGAAAAAAAGCTTCTCAGGATGAAATAAACATGCAGTTGAGCGTTATAAAACGCTTTGTTGGCGTGCTCATTAGAAATACGTTTAAAGTAGGTATTGTAATAGTAATAATTGTATTTATATTATCCTATTTCATTGCAGGCTGGATATTAAAGCCACTTGAGGAAAGTTATAAAAAGCAGAAGCAGTTCATATCTGATGCAGGTCATGAGCTTAAAACGCCTGTAGCAGCAATTGATGCCAATGCTGAGCTATTATATGGAGACATAGGTGATAACAAGTGGCTTCAGAGTATACGTTATGAGAGCAGACGCATGACTGAACTTATCAGGCAGCTGCTGGATCTGGCCAGGACAGAAAATGTTGAAGTGGAAAAAGAAAAGCTGGATATGAGCAGGCTTGTAATGGGTAGTGTACTTCCTTATGAAGGAGTGGCCTTTGAAAAAGGTTATGAAATAGAAACCGATATTGAGGAAGATGTTTTTTACACTGGAAATAGAGGACAGATGGAGCAGCTATTGGCAATACTTGTGGATAACGCCATTGATCATGCATCTGGAGAGGGACGGATAGGCATATCTCTCCATAAAGAGGGTTCTAATATCATATTGAATGTCAGCAATCCAGGAGAGGCTATATCGTCGGAAGATGCCAAAAATCTTTTTGAGAGATTTTACAGAGCTGATAAAGCCCACACAGATAATGGACACTATGGCCTCGGCCTTGCCATAGCTAAAGCAATAGTGACTTCCAACAAAGGTCATATAGACGTGATGAGTATGGATGGATCCAATTTTTTCACTGTGAAACTGTAGGAAAGCTGAGTGAGGAAAGCGCATACAAGATCAAGCAGTGCGCCGCCTACCTGATTTTAATAGAGACATGTTTTATTTGTGAGTTTATATTTCTTTAAGAAATCTTCAATGTTACTTCAATCTTCGTATAGATAATGTAGTTAAAAGTAAACAACAAGTGCATGCAATGCTGGGACCGTTACTGAAAATGACTGCAATTGAATGGTAACGAAAATTCCTCTTAAATATTTAATATACCTGCGGCATGCACGAGTTATTTTTTCTAAAATAATGGAGGCAAAAATGAAGAGAAAGAAATTTCTGGCACTTATAACCACAGCAGCTCTCGCTACATCAATGGTAGCTTGTGCAGACACTTCAACTACATCAACAGATACAACACAGTCTAGCGAAGATACTGCTACTACTGAAGAATCAGAAGCAACTACAGAAGAGACTACAGAGGAAGATACTGAAGAAGCTACATCATCTCTCGAAGCAACTTCTGAAGAAGAGAGAGCGTATATAGAAGAAACTCTTAACCTTGCAAATAATGAAGAAGTAACTTGGACATACGATTCTGATGCAGATGCATGGGTAATGAGCATTGTAACAGCAGTTGCTTATGCAGAGATTGAAGATGAAGAAGGCGTATCAGTATGCATCCCTGGCGCTTATATCAAGGGTATTGATACAGATGGTGATGGTGTTGAAGATATCACCGCTGATAATTATACAGAAGAAGTACATGGCCAGCTGGTAATTGATTATGAAGCAGAGGTTACAAGTTCTAATGGTCAGGTATATACAGCTTCTACAGCTCCTGTGATCTTAAATACAGGTGCTGCAGGTTATAGCTCATCAACTAATACTACAGCAGCTACAACATATGCATCTGAAGGTTATATCAATGTATCCTGTGGTAACAGAGGTAAAAATGATACTGTAACTGATGAAGATGGAAATGAAACATATACAGGTGATGCTCCTTCATGTCTTGCAGACCAGAAGGCAGCAGCAAGATTTGTAAGATACAACATACTGCTTGGCAATCTCCCAGGTAGTACAGAGTACTGGGTATCAACAGGAGGTAGCGGCGGCGGAGCTCATGCTACAATGTTTGCAGCTACATCAAATAGCTCAGATTTCTATGATTACCAGATCGAGGTTGGATCAGTTGGTGTATATGTAAATGAAGATGGTACATATGATACAACTGTTACTATCGATGGTGTGGAATATGATCTGTCAGATGGCGCTTGGGGTGCTGTTGCATACTCACCTATCACTTCTCTATATGAAGCTGATATGGCTATGGCCTTTGAGTACTACATGGATACAGATTATGATTTCAATACTTCATTCCAGGAGCAGATGGCTAAATATCTGTCAGAGGAATACATGACATATATCAATGATCAGAATCTGTCTGTAAATGAAGCAGATGTAGAATTGGATATCAACGGCGATGGCGATATGGAAGATACTATCGACCTTTATATAGAATATGACGAAGAAAAATATGCTGATACCAATGGATATGGCGGAACATATCTTGATTTCTATCTTGCAGAGTTTGTTTCTAATCTGCAGTGGTATCTTGATAACCTTGATTATGCAGATGGCTGGACATGGTTTGACGAAGATGGAAATGCTCTGTCTGATGAAGAAGTGGCAGCTATGACTTCTGAGGATAAGGCTACAGCATTTATCGAAGGCAGATACGCTAAGAGCAGCTCATCTGAAGGTGGCATGGGCGGCCCTGGCGGCGGAATGGGCAAAATGGGTGACATGACAGGTGCTCCGGATGGAGCTATGGGAGCCGGACCTGGTGGTGACATGACAGGTGCTCCTGGAGATATGACAGAAGAGGCAGATACAGAAACTGCTGAAACAGAGACTGCTGAGGCAGAGACTACAGAGTCTGAAGAAGATAGAAGTTTTGCTAATTCTGATGTAGCAGAGAACTCTGCTGGAGATACTATGGATGTTGGTACACCTGATGAAGGTACAACTCAGTCAGCAGGCAGCACAACTGATTCTGCTAACTATTCAACATATGCTGAAATGCTTGAGTCATACCAGAACGACGTGGCTGAAGTATATGAAGGCGATGAGTATGGCAATGTAATAGTAGAGCTGTACAATCCTCTTAATTACATTGGAGACGAGGATGGAGATGACCCGGTATGGATCAGAATGGTATGTGGTGCAGCAGAAGGTGATATCTCAATGTTTAATTCACTTAACCTGCAGCTTGCATTCTTATCAAGCGGAGTTGATGCAACTATCGAATGGCAGTGGGATGGTGGACATGTACCATCAGAGGTACTTGGTGAGTCCCTTGCACTTACTGTAGATACAATGTACGGAGAGTATGTTGAAGGTGCAGTCCAGATCACTAAGGCTGAAGCTGAGACACAGACTGAAAATGGTGATGCTGAAGAGGCAACAGGAACAGACATCAGCAGCTGGGTAAATTATGATGACACATCCGCAGTTTCATTTAGCCTTGCAGATGCAGTTAGCTATAGAACAGCCGGTGCCAGCAAGTCAACACCTGGATTTGACGTAATTGATTATGGTCAGGAAGATTATGTATTTGGTGATTCTGACAGCGATGCAAGACACTGGAGCATCTGGGTTCTGAAAGTCCTTGAAGAACATCAGGATGAACTTGAAGAACTGTTTAATAGTGGTGAATGATTTAATATATTTATACTTGTACTCCTTCAGGACAATGCCAATTTAATGGCATTGCCCCGAGGGAGTTTTTTTCTATCTTGAGAAATCTGGTTTCATTAATGCAATTGGCTTGAATCTTGATAACTCTTCTAGTAAAATATAGTCAGACTCGGAAACGTTTCCGATAACGTTTTCACAAAATTCTGGGAGGTTATTAAAGATGGGGAAAAACAAAGCTATTCGTAAAATGGCTGCCAGCATGACGCTGGGAAGTCTTGTTTTTGCGTCTTCTTTTGCCGGAATCATGCCGGGGAGAGGGCTGGTGCTTGAGGCAAACGCAGCTATGCCGCAAAATGCAGGAGCAAGGAGCGTAAAGACTGCTGCTGAAACTGCTGGAAATAGCAGAGTAAGCGCTGCTAATGATGCTTCAAGGAATAGTGGTAGTAGTTATGGATTAAAAGAAGATGTGCAGGATGGGGTTATTCTGCACGCCTGGGACTGGTCTTTTGATAATATCAGATCTCAGATGAAGAATATTGCAGAGGCAGGTTATTCTGCAGTACAGACATCTCCGGTGCAGCCATACAAACAGGCAAGTGATGATGGCAATGAGACCAACGAGACCTGGTGGCTTTTCTATCAGCCAATTGATTTTGATGTGGCAGATGAAGAAGGAGAAAATCTTCTTGGAACAGAAGCTGACTTTAAGGCTATGTGCCAGGAAGCAGATAAGTACGGAATCAAGATCATAGTAGATGTTGTAGCCAATCATGTGGCAGCTGACAGAAATGGCGGCAGTGGTTATGACGAATCTATCGCAGATTATTTGAAGAACGAAGAGTTCTATCATGATATGTCATTCCCAGCTATCGATTATGGTAGCAGATACCAGATCATATGCAATTCTATGGGATCAGCACCAAATACATTACCAGATCTGAATACTGAAAATGAAGAACTGCAGGCTTATATACTGGATTTCTTAAAAGAGTGTATCGATGACGGCGCAGATGGATTCAGATTTGATGCAGCTAAGCACATTGGTGTACCAGCTGACGGCGAGGAATATACTTTTTTCCCTAACGTAGTTGATGCGGCTAAGAGCTATTATGTGACTAAGGCTGACAGAACTGCACAGAGCCTGTATTGCTATGGCGAGATATTGGATCAGCCTGGTGGAACAACTACTGCAAGTGATTATACTGATTACGTAAAGGTAACAGATAATGGCAGCAGTGCTGCAATCAGAAATGGAGTGGTATCGCACAGTGCATCCGGTGCTGCCCTTACAACATATTACAAAAATGTTCCTGCAGAGGATGTAGTATTGTGGGCTGAGTCACATGATGAATATCAGAATGAGGGCGGTGCAACTACTAATGTCTCTAGTGATGATATCAACAAGACTTGGGCTGTAATTGCTTCAAGAAGCGATGCAACAGCATTGTTCTATGCGAGAACTGATGGATACAGAGGAGGCAATATCGGAGAGATTGGCAGCTATGACTGGATGAGTACAGAAGTGGCAGCTGTAAATGATTTCCACAACTTTTTTGATGGTACAAGTGAGTATCTCTCAAGCTCAGACTCTTTTGTCATGAATGAAAGAGGAAGTCAGGGTGCAGTGATCGTAAATGTCAATGGAGATGAAGCAGAGGTGAGCCTGCAAGCCCATGCAATCCTTGATGGCGTATATAAGGATCAGATCACAGGCAATATGTTTGAGGTAAAAGACGGTACTATAAGTGGAACAATTGGTGAGACAGGTATTGCTGTTATATACAATCCAAATGAGGAGTTGAATCCTGGTGTGAGCATCTCTGATCAGGGTGGAATATTCTATGATGAGACAATAGATGTTACTATTGGCCTGACCATGGCAGATTATGGTACATACAGTATCGATGGAAGTGATCCTGTAAAGTATACAGAAGAGACTGTTATCACCCTGGGCGAGGGCGTAAACTATGACACAGATATAGTGCTGACTCTTACAGCAGTAAGGGGTAATCGTCAGGTGAGCTTCAATTATACTTTTTCCAAGACTTCATGGGTAGATAATATTGCTTATCTGCAGGTACCTGATGGATGGGGGACTGAGCATCTCTACACATATATCTACAGTTCATCCGCCGGCGAGTATTCAGGATGGCCTGGAGAAGAAATGGAATATGATGAGGAAACAGGACTGTACAAGCTGGTACTTCCAAAGGGCTTTACAGATGCAGGTGTTATATTCTCAGATGGAGAGGGCAATCAGTATCCTCTTTATAATGAGGGATTCTGCGAGTTTGAAGAAAATGGTGCATATATTCTAGATAAGACTTTTGTCTGGAGAAAATATAGTAGTGAAGTAGTAAGTGAGTATACTGTATATTTCAAAAACAGTGGAAACTGGGATAGCGTATACGCATACATGTGGGCTGACAGTGGTGATAATAATGCTGAGTGGCCTGGAGTGCAGATGGATGTTATAGATGAGGACTTAAAGCTCTATGGAATAACAGTTCAGACTGATGATGGATTTAGTCATATAATCTTTAACAACAATAATGGTACACAGACTGACAATCTTGATCTGCCTGGATATAACGCACTCTTTACTATGGGTGCCGAAGGTGGATGGAGTGATTATGAAGGCTCTGAGTCTGATAGTGGTAAGAGAGTTGCATATTTTATGAATACTCAGGACTGGGCAAGTGTATATGCATATGCCTGGAACAGTGCCGGAGCAGGTAGCAATGCCGGTTGGCCTGGTGAGGAAATGACTGTTTATGATGCTTCAAATAATATCTACAGGATTGAATTTGATAGTGATATAGATTTTGACAAGATCATTTTTAACAACAATGATGGAACACAGACAGCAGATCTCGATTTCCCTGAGGGTACTCCATTATATACAATGAGTGCAGCTGATAAGTGGTCGGAGTATACATATAGCAGTTCTTCTGATGATCCGACTACAGAAGACCCTACAACAGAGGATCCGACAACTGACGAGCCAACCGAAGAGGAAGAATATACAATAGTTGAAGAGTGGGGCAACCGTTATTGCATAGATAAAGATGGAAACAGAGTTAAAGGTCTTGTAACGATAGACAGCGACCTGTACTATTTTGGTGAAAATGAGATGATGCAGTATGGTCTGTTTCTTGTAGATGGCCGTTATTCATATTTTGGAGAAGACGGCAAGGCTGTAAAGAGTCAGTTCATGACACCTTATTATGATTCTTATTATTTTGATGCTGATGGACGTGCACATGTAGGATGGCTTGAGCTTGATGGTGAAAAATATTATTTTGACCAGAATGGAACAATGCTAAAAGGTATGCAGACTATCGACGGCAACACTTATCTCTTTGATCGCAATAATGGCGGTAAGATGGTAAGAGGCAAGATGGCTCATGACTGGTGGGGAGATCATTTCTTTGACGACCAGGGAGTTATGCAGACTGGATTTGTCACTGTGGATGGTAATACTTATTACTTTAATTCCAATGGTGATATGCAGTATGGCTGGCAGGAAATTGACGGCAATACTTATTTCTTTAAGGAAGACGGCACCATGGCTAGAGGAACTACTTTTGTTTACTGGAAAAATTACGAATTTGGCGATGATGGCGTGTTATTAGAGGAAAAAGCAGGTTGAAATCAGATTGTAGATTTTGCACTTTATACAAGGCTGGTGCATGTGGCGAAGTGAAAGCATACGATAAAAAATGTAAATAATCGCAAAAGCGTGGGTTCGATGACCGGACCTGCGCTTTTGTTATATCATAGGAAATTGCTTTCCTATGATATAACAAAACGCTCCGCTAAGGATGCGCACTCGCGCGATAGGTAAATGTTGCATAAATGCAACCGCGCTCGGCGCGAGAATGTCGCAAGCGACATTCTTTGTTCTATTAGCTATCCCATTGACTTAATAACGGTATTTCGTTTAAAATAGTAGTAGTGATATTTTGAGATTTCTATACATATGTTCTTTAGTAGTCATGTAAGGAGGCTTTGAATGTTAGCTACATTGATACCTTTATTTGATGACAAAATGGAAGTTTGTTCCTATTCTATTTTTGCCCAGAAAGAAAACTTTTTACTGCGCCCGACTCTGCAGAGTACAGGAAGATACGATAATTCCGGTACTGTGCTGGGACTTGAGATTGTTGACAGTGTAGGTGCAGAAGCGCTTTCTGGAAATAAAGAACTGTTTATTGAGATGAATGAGATCAATATCTACGTTGATCTTGACAGTCAGTGCAGTGCTGAGCATAGTAGGCTGGTACTGCTGATAAGTCCTAAAATATCACCGACTGAGGAAAATATAGCCAGGCTGAAATTCTTGAAGGATAGTGGATATAAACTGGCTATGAGAAAGATCACAGTTACTCAGTTTGAGGAATATAAGCCTATACTTGACCTGTGCGACTATATTCTTCTGAATCATAAGAAAATTGATATTACAAAGGCAAAGATATATTTTACAAAGGTATATCCAAATATCAAGTTGTGTGCTGTAAATGTAGATTCACAGCTTGAGTATAACGCCCTTAAAGAGTCTGGCGGATATTATCTGTATGAGGGCGAGTTCTTTAGAACTCCTGTTGTAAAAAATAATCAGGAAGTTGCGCCTCTTAAGGCTAACTATATACAGCTTCTTAATGTAGTGAATGATCCTAATTTTGAATTGACCAGGGCAGCAGATATCATTGGTCAGGATCCTGCGCTGATGATCTCAATGCTGGAGATGGTAAACAAGATGACTGTTTCCTCTGGGATCACTTCTGTAAGACAGGCAGCTGCGCTTTTGGGACAAAAAGAGCTGAAAAAGTGGATAACTACTGCTGTTACCAAGGAATTATGTGCAGATAAGCCTAGTGAAATAGCTCGTATGTCTATGATGAGAGCTAAATTTGCAGAGAATCTTGCTACTCCATTTGAAATGCCGATGCAGGCTTCAGAGCTGTTCTTGATGGGACTGTTTTCAACTGTTGATATTATGCTTGGTAAGCCAATGGAAGAAGCTCTTGAAATGGTACTTGTGTCAGATACTATTAAGGAAGCTCTACTTCATAAAGCCGGCAAGTTCTATCCAGTACTGAGTTTTATCAAGCATTATGAAAATGCTGATTGGCAGGAGATATCAAGAGAACTGCTGCTTATGGAAATCGATATGAATGTGATCTATGATGCATATCTAAATTCAATGAGATGGTACAGAGATCTTTTGAGAGAAAAGTAATTTCGATAGCGACTGCCAGAGAGCTGAGGGAGATGCTCTGATCTATTAAGGGCGGTTTCTATATAAAAGTCTTGTATGGGAAAGGGGAACTAAATAATGAAGAAGTACATTGCTGAACTTATCGGAACTTGTGTATTGGTTACTTTTGGTTGCGGAACTGCGATGCTGGTTGGATGCGATGCTGCATCAGGCTCAGGGTATCTATTGACAGCTCTTGCATTTGGTCTTGCTATTGTGGCAGAGGCTTATTGCATAGGCAATATATCAGGTTGTCATGTTAATCCGGCTGTGTCCCTTGCAGTATTTATGAATGGCGGTCTGTCAGCTGGTGAATTCTGCGGATACGTAGTTGCTCAGGTACTTGGCGGCTTTGCTGGAAGCGCAATCCTTGCAGCTGTCTTTAGTCTTGGTCAGGTGACTGATATGACAGGCGGTTTTGGAGCAAATGGTCTTGCAGGCGTTAATGGAAGCGTAGTTGCAGGTCTTGTAGTTGAGATTGTACTTACTTTTGTATTTGTAATGACAATTCTGGGTGTTACATCCAAGAAGGCTGGTCACGGTTCATTTGGCGGTCTTGTAATTGGTCTTACACTTACATTTGTACATATCCTTGGAATTGGACTGACAGGTACATCAGTTAATCCGGCTAGAAGCCTTGCACCAGCTATATTTGCTGCAGCAAGTGGAAACGGTGATCCAATCGCGGCACTTTGGGTATTTATCGTAGGACCCCTTGTAGGTGGTGCGCTTGCAGCAATTGTTTATAAGGCTCTTGAGAAGTAATTGTTCTTGTTTAGTTTTTGTATAATCGCTATGTATATAACGGACAAAGTAGTGGAATCAAACTGACTACTTTGTCCGTTGTTTCTTTTTCTAATTTTCATTGTATTATATAATGTTTAGGAAAACAGTAATTCTTAATGTACTGTATGGCGGCTAATACATGGTCTTAGGAAAAAGGGGTATCTATGAAATTACTTCATATTTCAGATTTACATCTGGGTAAAAGAGTGAATGAATTCTCCATGATTGAGGATCAGGAGTATATCCTGACAAAGATTATAAATATCATTGATGAGGAAAATCCTGACGGGCTTATCATTGCGGGGGATGTATATGATAAGAGCATACCAAGTGAAGAGGCAGTGAAGCTCCTTGATGAGTTTCTTGGAAAAATAGCAAAGAGGGGGCTGCAAACTTTTATCATAAGCGGAAATCATGATTCGGCAGTGAAGCTCTCTTTTGCCTCCAAAATAATAGATGTCAGCGGTATACATATATCACCGGTTTATGATGGAAAGGTGGAGCCCTTCGTGTTGGAGGATGAGCATGGCAAGGTCAATATCTATATGCTTCCATTTATTAAGCCGGTTAACGTGAGAGCAATTTTTCCTGATGAGGAGATAAAAGATTATACGGATGCCTGCAGAGTGGCGATTGAGCATATGCAGGTTGATAAGAGTGATAGAAATGTGCTTGTGGCGCACCAGTTTGTGACTGGGGCTGAGCGTTCAGAGTCAGAAGATATCACTGTGGGCGGTCTCGATAATGTGGAGGCCGATGTATTTGATGATTTTGATTATGTGGCACTTGGACATATACACGGACCACAGAAGATAAAGAGGGAGAGCATCAGGTATAGTGGAACGCCTTTAAAATACTCTTTTTCAGAGGCAAGGCACCATAAGTCGGTGACTGTGGTAGAACTGGGAGCGAAGGCTGCTGGGGATAAAAGTGGCGCCTGTGTTGAGATAAGGACAGTGCCTCTTGTGCCTAAGAGGGATATGAGGATATTAAAGGGCTCGTACATGGAGCTGACTGATAAGGCTAATTATGAAGGTACAGATCTGGAAGACTATATGCAGATAACCCTTACAGATGAGGAGGATATAATGGATGCCATGGCAAAACTAAGGCTTATTTATCCTAATCTGATGAAGCTTGGATATGACAATAAGAGGACCAGAAGCAGCAATGCTTCCTTAGAGGTGGCGGCAGTTGAGAAAAAGACACCGCTTGAGCTGTTTTCAGAGTTCTACGAAGCTCAGAATAACCAGCCTATGAGTGATGAGCAAGTGGAGTTTACTCGTAAGATCATAGAGGATATCTGGGGGAATTGAAGACAGGGATTTCTGATATTTGGTACGTGGAGGATTGTTAAGTGAGACCTACAAGGCTTGTGATGTCTGCATTTGGACCATATGCAGGCGTATGTGAGATAGATATGGAACAGCTGGGAGAGCAAGGGCTGTATCTGATAACAGGAGATACCGGAGCTGGTAAGACTACAATTTTTGACGCTATATGTTTTGCATTGTTTGGGGACGCCAGTGGCTCCAGCAGGGAGACGTCCATGTTTCGCTCAAAGTATGCTGATGCTGATACAGCAACTTTTGTGGAACTGGAATTTACCCATGGTGGAAAAGAGTACTATATAAAGCGAAATCCAGAATATATGCGTCCTGCCAAGAGAGGCGAAGGGTTAAAAAAAGAGCTTCCAAACGCTGAACTACGTATGCCGGATGGAAGTATAGTGTCCAAGGTAAAAGATGTAAATACACAAGTGGTTGAAATCCTGGGTATTGGAAGAGAACAGTTCTCACAGATAGCTATGCTGGCACAGGGGGATTTCCTGAAACTTCTTTTGGCAGATACCAAAGAGAGGCAGGTGATCTTTAGAGATCTGTTTAAAACTGGATTGTATCAGACGCTTCAATTCAGGCTTGAAGATGAGAGAAAAAAGCTGTTTGGCAAGGTGGCAGATTCTAAAAAGAGCATGGAGCAGTATGTGAGCGGCCTTGAGTGTGATGAGGATAGTGTCCTTCTGTCTGATGTGGAAAAGGCCAAGGCTGGAAAGTTGACATACGGAGACTTGATAGAGCTGATGGATAGCTTGATAGAGAGTGATTCTGAGGTGGTCAAGGGGTTGGCTAAGCAGATTGCAGATATGGATAAGGAACTGGAAGAAGCAGATAAAAAGATTGGTAAGGCCAACGATATCATAAAGAACAGACAGGCTCTTGAGGCTGCGCTGGTTGAGGATAAGGCTCTTGACGAAGCTAGTGATAAGATCAAAGAGAGATTGCAGAATGCTGAAGAGGCATTGAAAAAGAAAGACGAGCTGTTAAAGGAGAGCACTGCAATAGAGGCGGTTATTGCAAGTTTTGATAAGTATGAAGCTCTTGCTGAGAATGTATCTCAGTGCAGTGAGAGTCTTGCTGATGCTACAGCACAGCTTACGCAGCTGCAAAAAGACAGTTCTGAGATAGCTGAAAAAAAGGCTGCCTGCAAGGATAAACTTGATAGCCTTAAGAATGCTGGCGAAAATAAGATAAGACTCTTGGGAAAGAGTGAAGCTATCGACAGAAAATCCAAGGATATAGGTGATATTGAAAAGTCTTTTGCTCAATACGATAGGGATAAAAAGAAATTGGATAAGCTGCAGGCTATTTATGTAGCTAATGATAAAGATTTTCAGGAAAAAAATGCTGTGTATGAGCACATGAACAAGGCATATCTGGACGGACAGGCGGGAATACTGGCCAGAGGTCTGGAGGAGGGTAAGCCTTGTCCGGTGTGCGGTGCGTTATCACATCCAGCTCCGGCCCATTGGTCAGATAGTATTCCTGGGGAGGCAGAGCTTGAAGAAGCCAAGGCCAGTGCTGATGATGCAAGGGAACTTGCAAGAAAGAGTAGTAATGAAGCTGGTCAGATGAAGGCAGTTCTGGAAAAAGCCTGTATGGATGCTGTTAGTAAGGCATATGTGTTGTTAGAAGCGGATGGTGGCAGTGAAGATAAGGGTGCCGCTGTAGATGAGATTGGAGAAGGGGTGTCTGATCTCAAGGCGGAAGCCGGCGAAGAGAGGGAATCTGAGGTAAGAGAAGATGCTCATGTTTTAAAGACTAATATTGGCGAAGAGAGGCTTTCTCAGGTAAGAGGAGTGGTGCATGAGCTTAAGGAGAAAGTCAGCAGAGAGCTTACAGATATTCAGACTCAGATAGAGGCAGAAGATGCCAGAATAAAGGAAAAGAATGATACTGAGACGGCTCTGTCTGATATTGAGACAAAGGAGCAGGAGCTTGGTAAAACACTGGCAGAGACTAGTGAGAATATAGCATCTCTTAAAGCTCAGTTTGAAGCTGGTAAAAAGCAGCTTGAGGAGTTAAAAAAGGATCTTAAGTATGAAAGCAAATCTGAGGCAGAGCTTAAAAAGAAAGAACTGTACAAAGCTGCAAAGGCTCTCCAAAAGGAATATGATGATGCTCAGTCTGAGCAAAAAGATCATATTAAAAAGGTAAGTGAAGTTAAGGGAAAAATAGGAGCGCTACAGACTGCCCTTCAAAATACTGAGGACATTGATATAGATTCTGTAACGCAGAAAAGAAGCGAGATTGATACCGCAAGAAAAGAAATGAATGGCAAAAAGTCTATTGTTGAAGGCAGGATAAGGAGTAATGAAACTGCCAAAACTAATATAATGGATAGAGCTGATGATATGGCTGAATATGAGGAAAAATACAGCTGGGTTGAGGCATTGGCCAATACTGCCAGCGGCAAGATAACCGGCAAAGAAAAGATAATGCTGGAGACTTATATTCAGACTACATATTTTGACCGTATCATTGCAAGAGCAAATCTCCGTCTTATGAAAATGTCAGGGGCTCAGTATGAGCTGAAAAGACTTAGTGAAGCTCTTAATAATAAGGGGCAGAGCGGATTGGAACTGGGAGTAATAGATCATTATAACGGAACAGAGCGTAGCGTTAAGACTCTTTCTGGTGGTGAATCATTTATGGCTTCACTGTCCCTTGCTTTGGGACTATCTGACGAGGTGCAATCATCTGCAGGTGGTATACAGGTGGATACTATGTTTGTTGATGAGGGATTTGGATCTCTTGATTCGGAGGCACTTGATAAAGCAGTGGGTGCCCTTGCGGGACTCTCAGAAGGTAAGCGCCTTGTTGGTATCATATCCCACGTGGTAGAACTCAAAGAGAGGATCGATAAGCAGATTGTCATTGAAAAGGGTAAGAGCGGCGGAAGCAAGGCCAGTGTTGTAGTATAAAGAAAGTGACCCTAGGGGACGGGGACAGCGGGTCATTTTGACTTATGGTCAAAATGACCCCTTGTCCCCGTCCCCTAGGGTCAAATTACCTTGGAAAACCAGAGGTGTATACAAGTTCATAGTCGGATGTGATAAACAGGGCTTCGATGTCTGGTAGAGATTCTATCAGCTCGAGGCCTTTTTCCTCACCAAGCACAAAGCAGGTTGTGGATAAAGCATCGCCATCTACAGAATCTGTGGATAAGATAGTAACGCTAAGGAGCCCGCTGTCAGATGGATAGCCGGTTGCTGGATCAAGTATATGGTGATAGATGACGCCATCCTGTTCGAAATATCTCTCGTAAGGACCGGAGGTTACCACAGAACTATCGGAGATGGATAATGATGTAATGGCAGAACCTGTGCTGTCAAAAGGTTTTTGGACACCGACTGTAAAATCAGATCCGTCAGGTTTGGAACCAAGAGCATATACATTGCCGCCAAGGTTGATGATAGCACTGGTTACATTTTGCGAAGAGATGTAGTCACGCATCCTGTCTGCAATGTAGCCTTTTGCAATGGCACCAAGATTGACTAAAAGCTCTGGATCAGAAAGGGTTACTTCAAGAGTATCTGTATCTAATTGGATATCAGTATAGTCTATATGTTCAAGTGCAGACTCTATGTCAGTTTCTTCAGGAACAGTGGGATCTTCACTGTTGTAATCCCATAGATCGATAACAGTTCCAAGGGCAGGATCAAAAGCTCCCTGGGACAGTTCAGCATAGTATAGAGCGGTTTGGAGTAGGTCTATTGTCTCGCTATCAACCTTTACTGCTTCTCCGGCAGAGTGGTTGATGTTCCAGATATCGCTTCCTTCAATTGTAGCTGAAAGCAGATTTTCATATTTTTCTGCCAATTCCATGCAACCATCAAGGACTGATTCATCTTCAGTTCCGTATAGTGTTATGGAAATAACGGTGTCAAAAGCAAAACCTGTCCTGGTAATTTTGGAGTTTGCATTGCTCACCGATTTGATAGTAGAACAACCTGATAATGATAGTATCAGAAGTAGTGCTGTCATTATTATAAATGAAGATTTTTTTAAGAATCTGGTAAAAAGCATGATAGATATATAAACCTCGCAGTATTGGCGCAATGGCCATGATAATAATAATCATAGCATCATATTTTTATAAATCAAAGCTTTAAAAATCAAGCTAAATCATAAGTGAATGTATTAATTCAAATGTATTTTATTCAAAATAATTTGATTAAAATGCATTTGAATAAAATATGTAAACAAAGTCTTTTATAGTCGTTCGACAACTTGCCATATAGCCAGAAAAATATATTTACTATGCTAGTGTAGTGTCTCGTTGACGATTAATCAAAACTCACCCCTGTCACAGGACAGGGTATAGTGAGCTCAGTTTGATCCTTGCGTCAGCGGTTTTAAATTGCCAGTTTACAGTTGCTTGTTGTTTATT
>JAEEGH010001996.1_pt1 | contig 56671 bp, 53 predicted proteins | sample 9134181 | NCBI WGS metagenome assembly JAEEGH01 (sample SAMN16246544, study PRJNA631951) | gut metagenome | biome: gut microbiome; feature: rumen; material: DP-attached | host: Bos | place: Iran: Karaj | collected 2018-10 | reverse complement strand
CGGCTCTAAGACTTGCGGCGTGGCAGTAAGCGATCCTCTTTTGATAACAGCTCAGGGTGTTGAGATCATCAGAAGAGATGCAGCTAACAAACTCAGAAAGACACTTGCCAGAATAGAGGAGCTGATAGAGGAATATGAGGTGGAAGAGATTGTTCTTGGCTATCCCAAGAACATGAATGACACCGAAGGAGAAAGAGTCGAGCTTACCAAGGAATTCAAAGAGAAGTTGGAAAGAAGGACCGGACTGGAAGTCATATTATGGGACGAGAGACTTACCACCGTTGCTGCCGACAGACTCATGATGGAAGCAGGGGTAAGACGCGAGAACCGTAAAGACTACGTGGATCAGATAGCGGCAACCTTTATTTTGCAGGGATATCTTGACCTTAAGAAGAATAGGCAGACTGATAAGGAATAAGAGCTATGAAACTGGAAAAGATCACATTTTGTCCCGACGGGGATGCACCGGTAGAGTTTTTTGTACTGGAGCAGACAAGAATATCGGGTGTTAATTATATACTTGTAACAGACTTTGAAGAGGGCGACGGGGAAGCTCTCATACTTAAGGATATGTCTAAGGACGACGAATCGGAGGCTGTTTATGCAATCGTATCCGATGATACCGAGCTTGAGGCTGTTGCGGGTGTTTTTGAAGATTTATTGGAGGATGTAAAATTTGTACAGGAGTAATGAGGAATCGAAATTAAAGATAATTCCTCTTGGGGGTCTTGAACAGATAGGAATGAACATCACTGCCTTCGAGTATGAAGACAGTATTATAGTTGTTGACTGCGGACTGAGCTTTCCGGATGATGATATGCTAGGCATAGATCTTGTAATTCCGGATGTTACTTATCTTATCAATAACGCAGAAAAGGTTAAAGGCTTTGCGTTCACACATGGTCACGAAGACCATATCGGCGCATTGCCTTATGTTTTGGAAAAAATAAATATTCCTATATACGCAACAAGACTGACAATGGGACTTATCGAGCATAAGCTTGAAGAGCATGAATTGCTTGATGTAACCGAAAGAAATGTTGTAAAATTCGGCGATGTTATTGAACTCGGCCATTTCAAGGTGGAGTTTATCAAAACCAATCACAGTATAGTTGATGCAGCAGCTCTGGCTATATATTCTCCTGCGGGAACAGTGGTTCACACGGGAGACTTTAAGGTGGACTATACACCCGTATACGGAGATGCCATCGATCTTCAGAGGTTTGCGGAACTGGGACACGAAGGGGTTCTTGCCCTTATGTGCGACTCCACAAATGCAGAGAGACCGGGATTCACTCCTTCGGAAAAAACCGTTGGCAAGACTCTGGACGGTCTGTTCAGTGATCATGAGAATAAAAGAATAATCGTTGCCACTTTTGCCTCAAACGTAGACAGAGTACAGCAGATAATAAATATTGCCTATAAACACGGACGTAAGGTAGTTGTGGAAGGCAGGAGCATGGTTTACATAATAGAGACGGCCCAAAAGCTCGGATGCCTGAACATACCTGACAATACTCTTATAGCCGTAGACAGCCTTAAGGATTATCCTGATGAAAAGACGGTAATAATCACAACAGGAAGTCAGGGTGAGAGTATGGCGGCCTTAAGCCGTATGGCTTCCCACACCCACAAAAAGATTACAATCGGCCCGGGTGACACAATAATATTCTCATCCAGCCCGATACCCGGTAATGAAAAAGCGGTTACCAAAGTAATCAATGAACTTCTTTTAAAGGGTGCGGAAGTAGTCTTCCAGGATACACACGTTTCCGGACATGCCTGCAGGGAAGAAATCAAGCTTATGTACACACTGGTGCATCCCAAGTATGCAATACCGGTGCACGGTGAATACAAGCATCTGGTAGCTCAGGCAAAACTTGTTGAAGAACTGGGTCTGCCTAAAGAGAATATCTTTATTCTGTCTTCGGGAGATGTACTTGAGATAAGTGAAGACAGTGCGAAGAAGATTGGCAGAGTTCCTACGGGAGACGTACTTGTTGACGGACTCGGTGTCGGAGATGTTGGTAATGCGGTCTTAAGAGACAGACAGCATCTGTCCGAGAACGGAATTATGATCGTAACATGTGCTCTGGACGGTGACGGCAATCTTGTAGCCGGACCCGAGATACTCACCAGAGGATTTATATATGTAAGAGAATCGGATGAGCTTATGAGAGAGATGACAGAACTTATGGATGAAACCATACAGAACATGGTCACAGTAGGCGTAACCGATTACAACAAGATGAGAAACAGAATAAAGGAAGCCTTGGGAGAATTTGTGTGGAACAAGACCAACAGAAGACCCATGATTCTTGCCATTATTCTGGAGGTGTAAGGAATGAAGACTAAGGACATAGTCACATCGGTTTTTTCCATAGCCATTAAAGTCATAGTTCTTATTGTTGCAGCCATGTTCATATACAGGTATGCAACGGCGGCATATGACTACGGCTACAGGGTGTTCGGTGAGAAGCCCATGACGGAAGGAGAAGGAAGAATCGTCTCCGTAACCATAGGTTCCGGTATGGGAACAAAAGAAATAGGAGAACTGCTTGAAAACAAGGGCCTCATCAGGGATGCGAAGCTCTTTGTTATACAGGAGAAACTGTCTGAGAATGCAGGCAAGATCAGCCCGGGCATCTACGACCTTAATACTTCCATGACTGCCGAAGAGATGATTGCAATCATGGCAGGAGAAGGACTCGAGTTGTCTACCGAGGACTCAAACCCCATAGAAGATGCCAAGACTGAGGCTGAATCAGAGAATACCATGAATGATGTCACCAATCAGGAAGCGGGCGAGGACTCGGGAGAAACAGCACAGGAATAAAAAAGATGCTTGATGAAAGAACGGTAACATTTATCAATTCACTGGACCCGGGCAATCCGCCTTATCTGGACGAATTGGAAAAATACGCACTGGAAACCTACGTGCCTATTATTCGTAAGGATATGCAGAGTTATATGAAATTCCTTATGAAGGCCCACAGACCGAAGAAAATTCTGGAAGTGGGAACAGCCATAGGATTTTCGGCTTTGCTTATGAGTGAATATGCGGGAAATGATGCCCACATAACAACCATAGAGAATTACGAAAAAAGGATTCCTCTCGCAAAAGCCAATTTTGAAAAGTACGGAAAAAGCGATAAGATCGAACTTTTGGAGGGAGATGCTCTGGATATACTTCCAAAACTCGACGGAGTCTATGATTTTATATTTATGGACGCGGCCAAAGGCCAGTATATCAACTTCCTGCCGGATCTTTTCAGACTCTTGGCACCCGGCGGAATTCTTTTAAGTGACAATGTTCTTCAGGACGGGGAGATAATCGAATCGAAATACGCGGTTAACAGACGTGACAGAACCATTCATACCCGTATGAGAGACTATCTGTACGAACTGAAACATATGAATGGACTGACGACGGCAATCCTGCCTGTGGGTGACGGATGTGCTGTCAGCTATAAAGAAGCAGACTTTGAGGAAAAATGAGAAAGACTGAATTATTGATTCCGGCCAGTAATCTGGAGGTTTTGAAAACAGCGGTAATGTTCGGAGCAGATGCCGTATATATAGGTGGCGAGGCCTTCGGCCTTCGTGCCAAGGCTAAGAATTTTTCTCCCGAAGATATGAGAGAGGGAATAAAATTTGCCCACGAGCATGGTGTAAGAGTACATGTAACCGCCAATATTCTTGCTCACAATTACGATCTTGAAGGAGCGAAGGAATACTTTAAGGAGCTGAAGGACATAGGACCTGATGCGCTTATCATTGCCGACCCCGGAATGTACAGCTTGGCAAAAGAGATATGTCCCGAGATAGAGAGACATGTGTCAACTCAGGCCAACAACACCAACTACCTTACATACAAATTCTGGTATGAACAGGGAGCAAAGAGGGTTGTTACGGCAAGAGAACTGTCTCTTGAAGAGATAAAAGAGATAAGAAAGAATATACCGGATGATATGGAGATAGAGAGCTTTATACATGGAGCGATGTGTATCTCTTATTCCGGCAGATGCTTGCTCAGCAACTATTTTACAGGACGAGATGCCAATCAGGGCGCATGCACACATCCCTGCCGTTGGAAATATGCCGTAGTTGAGGAACAGAGGCCCGGAGAGTACCTGCCCGTCTATGAGAACGAAAGAGGTACCTACATATTTAACAGCAAAGATCTGTGTATGATAGAACACATTCCGGATCTTATCGATGCAGGAATAGACAGTTTCAAGATAGAAGGACGAATGAAGACCGCCCTTTATGTTGCGACGGTTGCCCGTACATACAGAAAAGCCATTGATGACTATCTGGAGGATCCCGAAAAATACAAGGCCAGCATGGACTGGTATAAGGCCGAGATCTCTAAGTGCACTTACAGACAGTTCACAACAGGTTTCTATTACGGTAAGCCGACGGATGAAGCACAGATATATGATTCCAATACATATATTAATGAATATATATACCTTGGAATCGTATACGAAGTGGATGGCGAGGGATATGCCCACATAGAACAGCGAAACAAGTTCTGCAAAGACGATGTCATTGAGATAATGAAGCCGGACGGTCGCAACATCGAAGCCAAGGTGCTTAAGATCCTTGATGATGAGACGGGAACGGAAGTGGATTCGGCTCCGCATCCTCAGCAGAAATTAAGAGTCCTGTTGTCAGAGACACCGGATGCTTATGATATATTACGCGTTTCTAAAGAAGAATAAATCGAAAGAAAAGATGAGGGAACATAATGAACGAAAAAGTTAATGTTGAAGAGATATTTGGAACGAATGTTTTTTCAATGGGTGTCATGCGAGAAAGACTTCCAAAGGAGGCTTTCGACGAAGTAGAGAACATCATCGAAAACGGTGGAGAGCTCTCCATAAAAACAGCCGATATCGTTGCAAATGCTATGAAAGAATGGGCTATTGAAAAAGGAGCAACTCACTATACTCATTGGTTCCAGCCTCTTACGGGTATTACAGCGGAAAAACATGATTCCTTTGTGTCACATCCGGATGCTGACGGCAAAGTGATTATGGATTTCAGAGGTAAAGAGCTTATAAAAGGTGAGCCCGATGCATCATCTTTCCCTTCAGGCGGATTAAGAGCAACTTTTGAGGCCAGAGGATATACAGCATGGGATCTTACATCTCCTGCTTTCATTAAGGAAACGGCAACAGGCCCAACCTTATGTATTCCCACAGCATTCTGCTCATACACAGGTGAGGCACTTGATAAAAAGACACCGCTTTTAAGATCTCTTGAAGCGCTTGACAAGCAGGCCATTAGGATAGTCAGACTCTTTGGCAATACAACTGCAAAACATGTATATGCCTCAGTCGGAGCGGAACAGGAATATTTTATTGTTGATCAGCAGAAAGCTCTCGAGAGAGAGGATCTGATATTTGCGGGACGTACACTTTTTGGATCACCTGCACCCAAAGGACAGGAGATGGACGACCATTATTTCGGTGTAATACGAGAGCGTATCGGCGCTTTCATGAGAGACGTCAACGTTGAGCTCTGGAAACTGGGTGTAACAGCCAAGACTCAGCATAATGAGGCAGCACCTGCCCAGCACGAACTGGCACCGATATACGAGCCTTCAAATATTGCGGTAGACCACAATCAGCTTGTAATGGAGACCTTAAAGAGGGTTGCCGGCAAGCATGGTCTCAGATGCCTTTTACATGAGAAGCCTTTTGCGGGAGTAAACGGATCAGGTAAACATAACAACTGGTCAATTACAACAGATGATGGCATAAACCTTCTTGAGCCCGGCGTATCTCCCAATGAAAATGTTCAGTTCCTTCTTGTACTTGCCTGCATAATGAAGGCTGTTGATACACATGCGGATCTCTTAAGACAGAGTGCATCCGATGTTGGTAATGACCTGAGATTGGGAGGTTTTGAAGCACCTCCTGCAATTATATCCATGTTCCTTGGAGAGCAGCTTGAGGATGTGGTCAATCAGCTGGTAGAGACAGGTATGGCAGAGAACCTTAAAGAAGGAGGAACTCTTCAGACAGGTGTATCTACACTTCCTGATTTTGAAAGAGATGCAACGGACAGAAACCGTACATCACCTTTTGCTTTTACAGGTAACAAATTTGAATTCCGTAATGTGGGAAGCGGTGACTCAATAGGAAGTCCCAATACCATACTCAATGCAATTGTTGCGGAAGCTTTCTGTGAAGCGGCTGACAGACTTGAGGCAGCGGACGATCTTGATATGGCGATTCATAACCTTATCAAGGAATATATGACAAAGCACCAGAGAATAATATTCAACGGTGACGGTTATTCCGCAGAATGGGTCAAGGAAGCCGAGAGAAGAGGCCTTCCCAATATACCTTCAATGGTTGAGGCAATTCCCGCTCTTACAACGGAAAAATCAATAAAACTCTTTGAGAAATTCGGAATATTTACAAAAGCCGAACTGGAATCAAGAGAAGAGATACTCTACGAAATCTATGCTAAAACTATTAATATAGAAGCTCTTACCATGGTTGACATGGCCAATAAGCAGATTGTTCCCGCGGTTATCAAATATGCAGGTGATCTGGCGGCATCTGTCAATGCCATAAAGGCAGCAGGCGGAGATGACGAAGCGGCAACTGCTCTTCTTAAGAGAGTTACAGGTCTTCTGAACTTGGTACAGAGCGCAAGAGTTAATCTCAGCAGCATAGAGAAGAAGGGTGCAGCTATGGACAGAGGTCCTGAGCAGGCACGCTATTACAGAGAAAAAGTTGTACCCGCTATGGAAGAACTCAGAAAGCCGGCAGATGAGCTGGAGAGAGTAGTCGGAAAAGATTACTGGCCTTTCCCTACATATGCGGATCTGATGTTTGAAGTATAAAAGGAATAATGAATTTCATAGAAACCAATGATATAGGACTGGAAGAACTGAAAATCTTCCGGTCCTATTCTGAAAGAGAACTAAAAACATATTATGAACCCGACCCCGGAATATTTATAGCTGAGAGTCCGAAAGTGATAAAAAGAGCACTGATGGCAGGCTATGAACCTTTATCCGTTCTTTTGGAAAAGGGAAAGACCGACGGCGAAAACGAGGAGATACTGAAAGCAATCGGGGATGTACCGATATTCACTGCTCCCTACGAAGAACTGGTAAAGATGACAGGTTACGAACTGGCCAGAGGAATGCTCTGTGCCATGAGAAGGAAAAGCCTCCCTTCGCCGGAAGACATCTGCAAAGACATGAATAGAATCGTTGTCCTTGAAGACGTTATGAATCCTACAAATGTGGGAGCAATATTCAGATCGGCAGCAGCTCTTGGTATGGACGCCGTATTGCTTACCAAAGCATGTTCCGACCCCTTATACAGAAGAGCGGCCAGAGTAAGTATGGGGACCGTCTTTCAGATACCTTGGACATACATCGGGGATGAGGTTAACATAACTCTACACAATATGGGCTACAAGACAGTATCTTTGGCATTGAAGGAAGACGCAAAAGACATAGATGATCCTGTATTCTCATCCATAGATAAACTGGCGCTTATTCTCGGAACAGAAGGGGACGGACTGTCGGACAAAACAGTTCTTAACAGTGACTACAAAGCGATAATTCCCATGGAGCACGGAGTGGACTCCCTTAATGTTGCCGCGGCAAGTGCCGTAGCCTTTTATCGTTTTTCAAAAAGAAACTGATTTACTATACTTAAAGACTCTTGACGAAGCTATGCATATACTATATATTCTTCATGTGTTGTCCACGGGAGTATATATGAAGAAAGTATTAGCAAGATCGGTTTTGTTATTAATATGCATATTGTCGGTGAGCTTTTTGGGCTCACGTGAAGTAAGGGCTACTGAGGCAGCAGAGAACAGTGCTGCAATTGCCGCCAAGACAACCAAGAGTAACGGCAATCCTTACTATATTATGGTGAACAGGTATTACGATACCGTTACTGTTTACGCGCTTGATGAAAAGGGCTACTATACTTTGCCCATAAAAGCTTTTATTTGTTCGACAGGTAAGACTCCTCATATGACACCCAGAGGAACTTACACAATGGGCAAGAACAAATACAGATGGAGACTGATGAAGGATAATTCATATGCCCAGTATGCATGCGGATTTAACGGTGGCGTAATGTTCCATTCGGTATGCTATAAGGCAGAGGACGCCTCTACTTTGATGGAAGAAGAATACAATTTTCTTGGAGAAAAAGCGTCTCTCGGCTGTGTAAGACTGCAGGTTGCGGATGCAAAATGGATATATGATAACTGTGCTCCCGGAACCTATGTTACGGTATATTCGGATGAATTAACTCCCGGAGTATGGGGAAAGCCTGTAAAATATGTGTCCGAGCTTAGTGGAGAATACAAAAACGGATGGGATCCCACAGATCCTGACCCGGCCAATCCATGGAAGGGCATTCTTGAAGAGCACAAGGAGCTCCTTGGTGTCAATAACCTTAAAAACGGGGAAAATACTAATTAATAAAAAGACTTGCATTGTGTAGAAAAATATAGTAATATATCGATTGTGCCGATTGGCACATCATATATAGCGCTATCGCCAAATGGTAAGGCAACGGACTCTGACTCCGTCATTTTCTTGGTTCGAATCCAAGTAGCGCTGTTTAAGGGATTGAGAATTCAATCCCTTTTTTGTTGCCCTTTTTTACGATGCCCCTTAATTGAAAAGTCGGCCGTAAAATGCTACTATTATCAATAGTTGCAATGACTTTGGGAGTAACGGAATTAATCGAAAAACACATGGAAACAAATAAGTCCGGACATGAGAAACTGAATAGATCTATGGCGGCAGTCATAACGGCAGCAGGAATACTCATAAGACTTGTCTATGTCTTAAAAAGCACCATTTATGACAGACAGTACGATATAGGTACAATCGACCTTGATGCGGGAAGAACCGTATCCGGCGGACATCTTGCTTATATTCAGTATCTATATCAGTATATGAGACTTCCGGATGTTGATCCCACAACTGTTTATCAATTCCATCATCCGCCATTTCATCATTTTGTCTCAGCTCTTTTTATGAGATTTGTGAGCTTATTCACAAGCAACACGGATATTATAGAAGAATCCATGCAGTGGGTGCCTTTTATCTGTTCCATTGTTATTCTTTTATCGGCGTTTAAGATAATGAAGATGTTCGGGATGACGGATAAGGGAATCTCTTTCGGAATGGCGCTTTTGTGCTTTCATCCGTCCCTCATCATGCTCTCCGGCAGTGTGAACAATGATTGTATGGCACTGATGTTTTCTGCGCTCAGCATATTGATGACAATGCTTTGGCTTGAAAAAAGGAACGTCTCAAGCATTACGCTTCTTGCGATTTTTCTCGGCATGGGTATATCAACCAAGCAGAATGTGGCGGAGTTGGCATTCCCGATTGGCTTTATTTTCCTTATTGTGTTAATCAAAGAGATCAAGGAAAAGAGCGGCCTTAAGGAACTTATTTTTCAATATATAATAGCAGCTCTTGTATCGATACCCTTGGGAATGTGGTTTTATATCAGGAATCTCATCAAATACGATATGAGTATTCTTTGGGTCTATGATATTGGAACGGACACCTGGCAGTACACGGGAAATTACCCTGTTATCAACAGATTCCTCTGGCCTATAGCTTCGGAACTGATAGATAATATCGCTCATTTCAGAATTGGATGCGGTTATAACGTATGGATGCAGATTATGCGAACTTCCGTCCTGGGAGAGTGGGATATGGCCGATGTGGCTAAGTCTGTCAAGATAATCGCGGTACTTCTGATGTTTGTCGGAATGTTTATTGCATTAATAGCCTTTATATGTATGATTAAAGCCTTTGTTATTAAGGATTCATCGGAGAATACAGTATCTTATAATCCTTTGTACAAGCTGCTTTTTATCAGCGGATACATAGTTGTCATGATCAGCTATCTTTTATTTGCATATAAATATCCGCAACAGTGCAGTATGCATTTCAGATATATAGAGATAACACTTCTGTTTACAGTGACGGCTCTGGCCTTATCTTATGAGAAACTGAGATCAAAGACCTTAAAGACGGTCTTTAATCTGAGTCTGGGAGTGTTTGCTATCTTAAGTACAATCATGTGCGGGGTATGGTGTTTTTAGCAGACAGAGTATAAATGGAAAGAAAAGACAGTAAAAAACAATTAAAAGAAATGCTTATAACAGCAGGGATAGTGATGCTATCCCTTTTTATTGTGTATGTCCTTGACGGTTTCTTCCCTTTCGGAGGCGGCTCTGTTGCAGCCCTCGATCTGAATTCACAGTACATACCTCTTCTTTACCGTTTCTATGATGTTGTGACAGGAACAAAGCACTTTGCCATGGATCTTCATCTGGGTGGCGGTATCAATCTGTATTCGGATACACTTACAGAAGTTCTCAATCCTTTTAATTATCTGCTGCTTTTATTCGGAAGAGCCAATCTTTACAAAGCAGTCAATGTTCTTGTCATTCTTTACGCAGTGGCCGCATCCGTGTCGGCAAACTTCGCGCTGAATAAACTTGCCGACAAGACCGGCAGATGGATAAGGATTGCTTTATCGGTCAGTTACGGTATGTCATATTATATGGCTTATCAGTACGAGATTATCCGCTGGATGTATATAGTGGTGCTGTTTCCTCTTTTCTTTCTTGCATTAAAGAGAATGCTGGAAGAGGAAAAGCCTTTTCTGTTTATCATCTTGCTTTCTTATATCTTTGTTATCAGTCTGCAGTTTGGAATACAGCTTTGTCTGTTTTCCTTTGTGTACAGCACATGCTTTATTCTCAATGAAAAGAGAGAAGGAAAAAACATTAAGATAAACGGGCATAAATGTCTTATCTGCGGCCTGTCCTTTGTGATATCCATTCTCCTGTCGGCTTTTTCAACGTTTCCGGCAGTAATCAACATCCTCAATTCCGCAAGATCAACCCAGAATTCATCCATAGTTACGGTCATAACCCATCACGGCCTTGACAACATACTTGAGAGGATTATGGAGATATCCAATCCTGTGGTATTTGGCCTGATTATCGCTTCGATTTTGATACTGAAAAAGGATACGATTGAAATCATCCGAAGCCGGAAGGGTCTGATAACGGCTCTGGCAGTAATGTTGATTACGGTTATCCTTGAACCTTCCAATCTTCTGTGGCATCTGGGATCTTATCAGTGCTTCCCCGTAAGATACGGATACACTGTAGTATGGCTGGGTATTCTGCTTGCGGCAGATCTTATTAATGAATCATCAAAAAAAGAAAAATTTACAGATAAAAAGAGCATTAACATCCTGCTGTCCATTATATGCATTGCAGCGGCAGCGGCTATATTTGTCTTTGCATATATTAAGAGACTTAGTTTCGCTCAGGCATTTGCTACTCTTGACATAAGCGGTGTATGTAAAAAAGAAACGATTTTACTCTATCTGATAATGCTTGCTGTAGCAGTTTTATCCGCGGCTGAGCAGCTCTTTGCAAGAGACAGGATCTCTGCAATAAAGATTACATTCCTTTCAGCTCTCATGGGAGTCGTATGGTTTATGCTGGTTTTCTTCCCTCAAAATTCTGAGGCCAGATGGCTGAATGAAGAAAACTATCGTCAGATGAACAGCCTGTATTCGGTTGATGAAGAGAGCGAATACAAAGGACATATTAGAGAAATTGAAGGTCAGCCTCTGAATAAAGCGCTTATAAGCGGCGAATATTCAATGTCAGCCTATGTTCCTTCCGGAGAAAGCAAGGAATACGTAAGCACGATGAATAACCTGGGATACGAGACCCCATGGATATCCGTGACTTCATATGGCGGAAGCAGTCTCAGTGACAGGCTGCTTGGGCTTGACGGAGAGTACACGGGAGCAATCGTCGTATCAAAAGAGGAATACGGTGATATAAGGACCGTCAGCGATTATTCGGAACTTCTTGAAGAGAAGCAACCGGTCAGTATGCTTTTTGATAATAAAAAGGGTCATGTAACTGTTCAATCCGATGGTGAAATGACCGGATTCATACTTTTACCCATGGCCTATGTCAAAGGGTGGGAGTCGCCTCAGGGTAAGGTTACGGAACACCTGGGAGGACTGCTGGCAATAGAACTTGACGGCTCTTGCAAAATCGCGGAACTTGACTATTCAGTACCGGGATTAATGTCCGGGTTCGCAGTATCTCTTATTGGCGTTCTCCTGGCAATAGGTTTAGGCTTCCTGTTTGTAAAGCTTCCCGTTTTTGACAGGATTGCAAAAGCAGTTTACATAACAGCGACATTGGTCTTTCTTTTGTTCATATATATTCTGCCGAACATAGGTCTTCTTGTTTTCATGGGGGCCAAGGCAGCAGGCAAAGATATAGCGCCATATCTTGAATCTGTGAAAGCAGAAGATTCTTCGGTTCACACCCTTCTGAATCAGACTGTGGAGGAAGACGGTATACATGTTCTTATCGGACGTAACAATCTGATGAACGATAAGGGTGTAAAGCTTTCATCATCGGATGATGAGAGCGGATATTTCAGAGCATCCAAGGCAGCAGACGGAGACAACAGTAAGGATTCAAGATGGTCATCCGTAAATGACTGGGATAACTGTGACCATTATCTGCAGGCAGACTTCAAAACTGCAAAAAATATCAAGGCTGTCAAGATATTCTGGGAGAGAACAAACCCATCACATTATTATATAGAACTGTCGGATGACGGAAAGAACTGGAAAGCAGTCAGCGAGTTTGACAAAACTCCGGAGACCAATCCCCAGACCATATATTATGAGGATGGCATTCAGGGAAGATTCATAAGACTTCATGTTACGGATGTAGCTAAGAATGAAGAAGATGCTTCGCTCTATTATCAGAACGTATCCGTCAACGAAATGGAAGTATATGATGATGAATGTGACAGTTTTGTCATAAAGACACCTGTCCTTACAGACGGAAAAAACAGGCAGATTCCGATTCCCGAAGTGCCCGAAGGATATGTGCTTAAGATTGGCGGAATCAACTACGACAATCTGCTCATTGATAAGAAGACCTTCGCGGATACCATAGACGATGTGGAGATCAATCTCGGATATGAACTTTACTGTGGATACCAGGAGTGGGATATAAAAGGATTTGATATCCTTCTGCCCGCATCGGAAAAGAACGAAGGAGATAGCTTCGGATTCTCGGACACAAGTGTACGTGAATGGAAAAAAGAAGACGGCAAGCTTTCTTTCGGGGGCAGAGAAAAAGATATAGAGGCCCTCAAGGAAAGAAAGGACAGCAACCTTCTTGATGTCGCTGTAAAGGAATTGGATTATCTTGGCGACGAGGGCTATGAGATCCGGATTGAAAATGACAAGATAGGACTCTATGCCAATAATGGCAGAGGCCTCTATTGGGGAAGAGTAACATTAAGTCACATGATAGAGGAAAACTCAGGCAGCTGGGATTGCGGAACTATCCGTGACTATCCGGAATACGCCGTAAGAGGATTTGTTCTGGATGCGGCAAGAAGAGAGATTCCTATGGAGATGCTCTACAGGATGCTTGATTTGCTGGCAGACAATTATATGAACACATTCCAGATACATCTGTCCGACAATGCAATCATATCCATGAGTGAATATGACGGCACAGTGGAGGGTGCCAGAGAACTTCCCAGCGCTTTCCGACTTGAATCCGATATAAGCGAGGGAGGAGAGAATCTGACAAGCAACTTCCATTACAGCAACGAAGAGTTCGCCGCTTTTATAGCAGATGCAAAAAAGGTGGGAATCGATGTGGTTCCGGAGATAGATACTCCGGCACACAGTCTTGCAATCGCAAAACTCTATCCGGAACTTGCATATAATGACTATCCGGAACTTGCGGATACGTTGGATGTATCAAAGCCGGAGGTCCTTGATTTTACGACCGGCCTTTGGTCAGACTATCTCACAGGGGACGATGCGCTGTTTGAAGATTGTAATGTGCTTCATCTTGGAACGGATGAGTTCTACGGTGATGACGAAGCATATTCAAAATATGTTGCAAGTCTCTGTAAATCTGTCAAAGCCATGGCAGAGGATAAAGATATAAGAATATGGTCCAGTGTCTCATACAATGATATGGATACCGCATCAATCGATAAGAACGTGCAGATGATGATATGGAGTGCCTTCTGGGCAGATCCCCTGGAAGTCTATAACAGCGGATTCGGTGTAATCAACTGTATGAGTTCCAATCTTTACATCATTGTGGGAAGCGGTTCTGACAGACTGAATATGGATAACCTTAAGGAAAAATGGGAACCCAATCTTTTCTACGACGAAGACGTCTATGAGGAGATAGTCGAATGGTCCCCCAGAATGCTTGGCGCATGCTATTCATTATGGAATGACAATTACGAGCACGATGATGAAGGAATCTATGACAGATTCAGCGAACCTATAAATGTAATATCAGAAAAACTCTGGAACAGAGAATGATGTACCATTTTTAATTATATTGTGTTAAAATGAATAGTGTTCCAAAAAAGAAAGAAGTCTTGCGTTGTGAAACGCAGGACTATCTTTGTTATTTTTTTCGGGAAAAGAGGCGGTTTTGTGTTTCAAAATCACATACCGTTTATGAAAATGAAACAGGTAGGCTTAAAACGACAGGAGAGAATATGTACACAGAAAAACAAATCAGCGAACTTAAAATAAAGAGAAATATTCTTCTGAATCCCGGCCCGTCCACAACAACCGATACGGTTAAGATGGCTCAGGTGGTTCCGGATATATGTCCCAGAGAAGAAGAATTCGCCGGCATGATGAAGGACTTAAGAGAAGATCTTGTTAAGATAGTCCATGGTGACAAAGACAAATATACATCGGTCCTCTTCTGCGGTTCGGGAACAATCAATATCGACATATGTCTCAATTCACTGCTTCCCGAAGGCGGAAAAGTGCTTGTTGTTAATAACGGAGCATACAGCACAAGAGCAGTGGAGATATGCGAGTATTACGGACTGCCTCACATTGACTTAAAGTTCCCCTTGGATGAGCAGCCTGACCTTGCTGTCATAGAAAAGACACTTAAAGAGAATCCGGACATAAAACTTGTACATACCACTCACAATGAGACCGGAACGGGTATTCTCAATCCAATAAGAGAGATCGGTGCACTGGTGCACAAATACGGTGCAGTATTCACAGTAGATACCACATCTACTCTTGCCATGAGACCTATAGATATAGAAAAGGACAACATTGATTTCTGCATGGCATCGGCACAGAAGGGTCTGATGGCCATGACGGGATTGTCTTTCATAATAGGAAACAGAGCAATTATAGAAAAATCAAAAGATTATCCCAAGAGATCTTATTACTGCAATCTCTATCTGCAGTATGACTTCTTCGAAAGAACCGGAGAGATGCATTTTACTCCTCCCGTTCAGACCATCTATGCCACAAGACAGGCATTGGATGAGTACTTCAAAGAGGGTGAAGAAGCAAAGTGGGCAAGACATACCAGAGTATTCGAAGCAATACATAAGGGACTTGAAGAACTCGGATTCAAGGATCTTATTAAGAGAGAACTTCAGGCAGGCCTCGTAGTATCTGTTATATATCCCGATGATCCCAACTGGTCATTCAAAAAGATACATGACTACTGTTACGAAAGGGGCTTCACAATTTACCCCGGAAAAGTATCGGACACAAATACTTTCAGATTATGTGCTCTCGGAGCAATTGATGAAAAAGATATAGAAGATTTCTTTGTTGTTTTGAAGGAAGGCTTAGAGGCCCATAACATTGCCGTGCCTGTAAGATATGCCAAGTGAGGATAAAAGAATGGATAATAACAAAAAGGTATACACATGTTTTTGTACAGATGTGATTCATGAAGGTCACCTGAATATTATTAAAGAAGCCAAGAAATACGGGAAGGTGATCGTGGGAGTTCTTAATGACGAAGAGCTTATCAGATTCAACAGGTTCCCCACCATTTCCCTTGAAGAAAGAGTAAGACTTTGCAAGAGTATTGAAGGAGTGGACAAGGTCATCGTGCAGGAGCAGATGCAGTATGATGACGTGGTAAGTCTTATCAGACCCGACTATGTAATACACGGTGACAACTGGAAGACCGGCCCCGAGGCCATGATAAGAGAGCATCTTGTGGAGCTGCTTAAGGAATACGGCGGAGAACTGATTGAAGTTCCATATACAAGAAATGAGAACGTGGTCAAGATAGATGCCCAGACAAGGGAAAAACTGGCCATGCCCGAATACAGAAGAAAGAGACTGCGTCAGCTTATCAGCATGACACCGGTTGTTAAGACCATCGAAGCTCACAGCGGTCTGACAGGTCTTATAGCAGAGAAGACAGTTGTTGAGAACAATGGACGTCTGGATCAGTTCGATGCAATGTGGGTAAGCTCTCTCTGCGACAGTACGGCAAAGGGTAAACCTGATATCGAACTTGTTGATATGTCTTCAAGATTAAGAACTATAGACGATATCATGGAAGTTACTACCAAGCCCATTATCCTTGACGGAGATACGGGCGGACTGACAGAGCATTTTGTATATAATGTAAGAACCCTTGAGAGAATGGGTGTGTCTGCGGTTATCATTGAGGACAAGACAGGCTTAAAGAAGAATTCTCTTTTCGGAACAGACGTTGTTCAGACTCAGGACAGCATAGAGAACTTCAGCGCCAAGATATCAGCCGGAAAAGCAGCACAGCTTACGGATGATTTTATGATCATAGCAAGAATTGAGAGTCTTATTCTTGAGCAGGGTATGGAAGACGCTCTTAACAGAGCCAGAGCATATGTCAAGGCCGGAGCGGACGGAATAATGATCCACAGCAGAAAGAAGGATCCGGATGAGATATTGGAATTCTGTGACAAATTCAGGAAAGAGGATCCGACGACTCCCATAGTTGTTGTTCCTTCATCATTTAACACAATCACTGAAGAAGAACTGTCTGAGCACGGAGTAAACATTGTCATATACGCCAACCAGCTGACAAGAAGTGCTTTTCCTGCAATGCAGCAGACAGCCATTGATATTCTTAAGAATCACAGAGCAAAAGAAGTGGATGACAGACTCATGTCCATCAAGGATATCATCACTTTGATAGACGAGATATAGTTCGGAGGATCAAATGAAAGTAGAAGAATTATTGGAAGTATTGGGTTGCGATTTTTATACGGGAGTACCCGATTCTCAGTTGAAGGCCCTCTGCAATTATCTGATAGCAACATACGGTGTGGATGGAAAACATCACATCATAGCTGCAAACGAAGGCAACTGTACCGCCATAGCTGCGGGATATCATCTCGCAACGGGAAAGGTTCCTCTCGTATATATGCAGAACAGCGGTGAAGGCAATATCATCAACCCCGTAGCGTCTCTTTTAAATGACAAGGTATACGGAATCCCCTGTATCTTTGTTGTGGGATGGAGAGGAGAACCCGGAGTACATGATGAACCTCAGCACATATATCAGGGTGAGGTAACGGTAAAACTTCTGGAGGATATGGATATTGCTTCCTATGTAATCGGCAAGGAAACAACTGCAGCCGACATCAAGGAAACAATGACAAAATTTAGCGAGCTTCTTGCTAATGGAAAGCAGGTAGCCTTTGTTGTACGCAAGGGGGCCCTTGAGTATGACGGTAAAGTGGATTACAGCAATAACAATAAGATGACCAGAGAAGAGATCATCAAGGAGATCACCGAGTTCACGGGAGATGATCCCATAGTATCCACTACAGGTAAGGCGAGCCGCGAATTATTTGAGATAAGAGAAGGCAATAATCAGGGACACGGACATGACTTTTTGACTGTAGGTTCCATGGGGCACAGTTCATCGATTGCTCTGGGCATTGCTCTTCAGAATGATAAAAAGAAGATCTGGATAATAGACGGAGACGGTGCTGCTCTTATGCACATGGGAAGCATGGCAGTTATGGGCGCATATGCTCCGAAGAATATTGTTCATATCATCATTAATAACGGAGCGCATGAGACTGTGGGAGGACAGCCTACCGTGGCATCCAAGGTGGATCTCGTGGGAATAGCAAAGTCCTGCGGTTACAAGAACGTATTCAGTGCAGATGATAAGGCGGGCTTGCTTGATTGTCTTTCCAATGCAAAAAAAGCAGGCGAACTTACTTTTATTGAAGTGAAATCTGCCATGGGAGCAAGGGACGATCTCGGAAGACCTACAACCACGGCTAAAGAAAACAAAGAGAACTTCATGGAAGAACTTATGAAATAAGAGCTGAAGGGATTAAGACAGGAGAACTGATATGCCTGAAATAAGTAAAAAAGAATTTGATGTTCTGGTTGCATTAAAGGAATCGGAAAATGATGTGAGCCAGAGACAGCTTGAAGAAGTGACGGGTCACTCTCTAAGCACCATCAATCGAAAGATAAAAGAACTTGAAGAAAAAGGCCTGGTAAAAGACGGCAAGATTACTTCAAAGGGAGAAAAAGCACTTGAACCCTATGAAGTAAAGAGAGCTATTTTTATCGCAGCCGGATTCGGATCAAGACTTGTGCCGATCACTCTCAACACCCCCAAGCCCCTTGTAAGGGTCAACGGTCAGAGGATAATAGATGGCTTGCTTGATGCGGTGGTAAAAGCAGGAATCAATGAAATCTATATTGTAAGAGGATATCTTGCAGAGCAGTTTGATCAGCTTTTATACAAATACCCCATGATAAAGTTTTTGGAAAACCCTATATACAATGAGGCTAACAATATTTCTTCAGCCATGTGCGCAAGACATCTTCTGAAAAACGCCTATGTATTTGAGGCGGATCTGCTGATATCAAACCCGGCAATAATTAAGAAATATCACTATTCTTCGGAATTTTTGGGTATTAAGATCGACAGATCGGATGACTGGTGTTTCAAGGTAAAAGATGGTATCATTACCGAGCAGACAGTGGGCGGAGTCGACTGCTACCAGATGGTGGGAATCTCATACTGGAACAGTGAAGACGGAAGCAGACTGGAAAAAGATATCAAAAAAGCCTATGAGCAGCCCGGAGGTAAAGAGCTTTACTGGGAGCAGACACCTTTGAAAGTCTTTAAGAACGACTACAAGGTGGCAATAGATGAATGTAAGGCCGAGGATATAATCGAGATCGATACCTTCAGGGAACTTAAGGCTATAGATAAAACATATGATGTGTAAAAACATTTAGGAGGAATAATTAATGAAAAAAATAGTTTACGGAATGCTTAGTTTCATGTATTTTCTTGCAGCAGGATGGGTGCTTATGTCTGCCAATGCTCACGCATACATTGACCCTTCGGCTGTTACATATGTAATTCAGGCTGTAGCAGGTGTACTTATTGCACTTGGTGCTTTAATTACAGTATTCAGACACAAGATAGCTGCTTTCTTCAAGAAGGGAAAAGGCGGCTCAGAGAAGAAAGAGATTCACTTCGAGGAAGATGAGGATTCTAAGTCGGAAGATACAAAAGAGGAGTAATCATTAGCAATTATGATTGGTGTTATAGGTACTGTTTTCGGATATCTGATTGAACTGTGTTATAAGATCATACCAAGTTACGGTTGGGCAATTATTCTTTTTACACTGCTTACAAAGATAATTCTCCTTCCCATATCCATCATGGTTCAGCTTAATTCAATAAAGATGGTTAAGATGTATCCGGATATGAACCGAATAAAGGCAAAGTACTACGGAAGCAAAGATCTTATCTCAGAAGAGAATTATAAGCTTTATAAAAAAGAGAATTATCATCCCATGCTGGATCTGGTTCCCGTAATTGTTCAGCTTGTAGTCCTTATGGGTGTGGTTGAGGGCTTGAAGAAGCTTCAGGTGGCTGACACATACTTCCTTGGAATGGACTTCGGTGTTATTCCCGGAAAAGCCCTTGGAATATCCATACTTGTTCCCCTTATTGCAGCACTGTCAGCTTTGCTTATGTGTATTGCTCAGAACAGATCAAACGTGCTTCAGTCTGAGCAGAGTAAGGCGAATCAGATAATCACGCTTACCATATCCGTAGGTCTGTCTCTTTACCTTGGCTTCTTTGTTACGGCAGGTGTAGGTCTCTACTGGATAGCAGGTAATATACTGTCCATTCTTCAGCTTTATCTGCTGAATGCATGCATCAGCCCGAAAAAGCATATTGATTACAAGGCACTTGAAGAAAGCAAGCAGGAGCTTGATAAGGTAGTAAAGGCTTCAACAAGTGCCAAGAAAGTGGTCGATAAGGAAACATTGGCCAGAGAAAAGAGAGACTATAAGAGATTTGAGCAGTACGGCAGCAAGCAGATAGTCTTCTATTCGGAACGTAACGGTTTTTATAAGTACTTTAATGATATCATTGAATACATTCTGAAAAAGACCGATATCACCATTCACTATATAACAGGTGATCCTGCAGACGCTGTTTTTGAAAAAGAGAGTGAGAATTTCAGAGTATATTACATCGGCGAGAACAAGCTTATAGTTCTTATGATGAAGATGGATGCAGATATGGTAGTGATGACAACTCCTGATCTGCAGAAGTATCACATCAAGAGATCAATCGTCAGAGATGACGTTGAATATGTATATGTAGATCATGCCATGGGGGATGTAAACTTAAGCTACAGAAAACATGCGCTGGATCATTTTGATACAATCTTCATACCCAATGATCTTGCTTTTGAGGAGATCAGGGCTCAGGAGAAGACATATTCATTAAAAGAAAAGAATCTTGTTAAAGTGGGTTATTCTCTGCTTGATAACATGATAAAAGCTTACGAATCGGAAGAGCATGTCAAAGGTGAAAAGGCCAATATCCTTATCGCACCTTCATGGCAGCCGGATAATATAATGGATCTGTGCATCGATGAGATGCTTGAGGAGCTTCTTAAACTTGAACATCACATCATAGTAAGACCACATCCTCAGTATGTGAGACATTACGCAGACAGGCTTGAGGCACTCAGGGCAAAATACGAGAGTCATTCGAACTTTGAGCTTCAAACTGATTTTTCGTCTAACAGTACGGTATATGATGCGGATATTATGATCACAGATTGGTCGGGAATTGCTTTTGAGTATTCATTTACAACATTGAAGCCGACGCTATTTATCAATACACCTATGAAGGTTATGAATCCGGATTATGAAGAGATAGGAATTGAACCTTTTGATATTGTGGTACGTAATCAGATAGGACAGTCAATCGACACAGATAAGATTGATACGATAAATGAAGTGGTGAACAAACTTCTTACGGACAACAGCTTCAAGAAAGAATCAATCGAAGCCATAAGAGACAAATATCTCTACAACATCGGCAGCAGTGCCGAAGTGGGAGCAAAATATATCATCAGACGTTTGATAGAGATGTCGAAGAAATAATACTTTAGTTGCTTTTAATTCTTTTAAAGGAAGTGTGACCGTATTCGTCCTGTTCCTTGACATATTCATAAGAATCTTTGCCGGCCGCAAGGCCGGCTTTTTTTTCGAGATGTTCATCCATAACCTTCTTGATGTAGGTCATGGGCATAGGGAAATCCAGCTTGTCGCTGATCTCTTCCGCAGTCATCCCCAGGTCAGCAAGATGCCTTATGGCGTCCCCGCTCGCCAGATCAAATGTGAAATTCTTCAAAGCCTCTTTAAAGTATTTATTATCTTCGCTCATACAATCATTATATTTCATAAAGCTTTTATTTTCGAGTCTGATGGATAAAGTTGTTTTTTAGGCACGCTCTCGCTTCGATTCGGCGTAACGCTACATAAGTTGTCAAAAAACGACAACTAAGTAGCGACGCCTGCATAGAGCCTAAAAAACTACTTTATCCCCCAAACTCGACCTAAAATCCTTGCAAAATAAAGGCTTGTCAGAGTAAACTATAAATCATTAGGAGTAAAGCATGTATACATATGATATAAGAGTCGGATTCAGTCAGGCCGATGAGAAACAGAATATGACAATCCCAGCAATAGTTGATGTATTTCAGGACAGTTCCTGCTTTCAGTCAGATGAATTGGGCGTAGGTTACTACTATCTGGCAGAAAAGAACCTGGTCTGGATCATAGATTACTGGGAACTGGAAATAGAGAGACTTCCCAAGTATTACGATAAGGTGACGGTGGGAACTTTCCCTTACAGCTTCAAAGGATTTTTAGGAAACAGGAATTTCTTTCTGAAGGATGAAAAGGGAGATTATCTTGTAAAGGCAAATACACTTTGGGTAATGATGGACTGGGAGAAGCAGGTTCCGGCTAAGATTCCTCCGGAAGTGGCAGAGAGTTATGAGCCTGCCGAGAAGCTGGATATGACCTACAGCAAGCGAAAGATTACCTTACCCGATGAAGTCAATTGTGAAGTGAGAAGGGAAGAGCCTTTTACAATAAAGAACTATCATCTTGATTCCAACGGACATGTCAATAACGGACAGTATTTTAAACTGGCCATGCCCATGCTTCCGAGTATGGAGAACATTAAGAGAGTAAGAGTTGAATATCGTAATCAGGCCCATAAGGGGGATAATTTCAACCCGCTGGTGTATATAAAAGACTCGACATATACAATAGCAATGAACAATGATGAAGGAGTTCCTTACGCAGTATTGGAATTCACATTCAAATAGACAATTAACGACTGAAAGGACGGACAGACATGATTAAACTGGGAGAAAAGCAGGAACTTATCTGCATAAAGAAAGTAGACTTCGGAGTATACCTGGCATCTTCTGAAAAAGATGAAGAGAAAGTATTGTTGCCGGCAAAGCAGGTTCCAAACGGATTCGGCACAGGCGACAAAATAAAAGTATTCATATATAAAGACAGTAAGGACCGTCTTATCGCAACGGTTAATGAACCGGGGATAATGATGGGCGGTGTTAAAAAACTTAAAGTCTTGGAAGTTGGCAAGATAGGAGCTTTTTTGGACTGGGGTCTGGAGAAAGACCTGCTCTTACCTTTCAAGGAACAGACTTATAAAGTTGAAGAAGGCGATGAGGTTCTGGTTGCGCTTTACAGCGATAAGAGCAGCAGACTTTGCGCCACAATGAAGGTATATAAATATCTGGAAAAGGATTCTCCCTATAAAAAGAACGATCAGGTTACGGGAACCTTATATGAGATAAGCGACAATTTTGGAGCTTTTGTCGCTGTGGACGATAAGTATTCGGCCCTGATTCCCAAGAAGGAAATGACAAAGAGCTTAAGATGCGGACAGCAGATTAATGCCAGAGTAACTTCCGTTAAAGAAGACGGCAAGATAGACTTAAGCGTCAAAGAAAAAGTGCAGTTCCAGATGAGCATAGATGCCGATAAGCTGGTAAAAAGACTTGAAGAAGAAGGTGGGAAACTGCCTTTCAATGACAAGGCGTCTCCCGAGAGGATACGTGAAGAGATGGATATGTCCAAAAATGAATTCAAGAGAGCCGTCGGCAATCTGCTGAAGGCCGGAAGAATAGAGATACTCGGCAATTCGATTGTACTTAAGAAATAAACAGATGACAGTTAAGTATTCAATAAGAAAAGAAGATTTGAATATAAATCCATACGATGTTCTCAGATATCTCGGTTATGCAAAGGACAGGATTACCGAAGAAGACGAGCGTATGGTAGATGAATGTATTGAAGAGGCAAGAGAGTTCTTAAGCCCAAAGGCTTGCTATGACAGATATCACGTGGAGCTTATGGACGACAACAGAATTCTTATGCCCTACGGAGAGATAGAGAGCAAGAGTCTCAGTTATAACCTGTCAGGTTGCAAGGAGATATACATATTTGCCGCAACCATCGGAGCTTCATATGACAGGGGCATCAAGACCATGAGTGCAAGATCCATGGCCAAGGGTTCGGTCTTCAATGCCATAGGAGCTGCAGCGGTGGAAGAAGTCTGCGACAGACTTAATGAAGAACTTAGATTAAAAAGTGAAGCCCTGGGAGAAAAACTCAAAACAAGATTTTCCCCCGGCTATGGCGACCTGTCCCTTGATAATCAAAAGGGACTGTTCAGAGTTTTAGATCCTGCAAAGCATGCGGGAATAACATTGAAAGACACATTGATAATGGCACCGGAGAAGTCTGTCTCCGCAATCATAGGAATATATGATGCCTGATGTGGAGGATACATGAATAAGATTGATACATCCAATCCTGTAAGAAAAACCGATATACGAGAGATAATAAAAGACGGATTCACTTTTTTTGAAGGCGGCTGCGGAACAATTCTGCAGGGAAAAGGCCTGAAACCGGGTGAACAGCCTGAAAAGTGGAACATTACCCACTCTGACATAATCATGGGAATGCACTACGATTATCTCAAGGCGGGTGCAAACATAGTCAAGACCAACACATTCGGTGCCAATTCGTTGAAGTATGAACTGGCCAACGGGGAATTTCCTTTAAGTACCGTTATTAAGGCGGCCATAGGTAATGCCAAGAGCGCAATTAAAAAATCGGGAAGAAACGATGTCTATGTTGCTCTTGATGTGGGTCCCTTGGGTAAACTGTTAAAACCACTGGGAGATCTTCCTTTTGAGAGAGCGGTGGGAATATTCAAGACCACTATTAAACTTGGTGTTCAGGAAGGTGTCGACCTTATACTTATAGAGACCATGAATGACATCTATGAGGCAAAGGCTGCCATTCTTGCGGCTAAGGAAGTATGCAATCTTCCCATAATACTTACATGCGCCTTTGACGAAAGCGGAAAACTTTTAACAGGTGCCGATCCCAAAACGGTAGTTGCTGTAGCCGAGGGACTGGGTGTTATGGCTGTGGGAGTTAACTGCAGCGTCGGTCCTCTTCAGATGGTAGACGTTGTAAAGGAACTGTCGGAGTACGCTTCCGTACCCGTAGTATGCTGCCCCAATGCAGGAATGCCAAGAACCGAGAACGGAAAGACAGTATACGACGTTACACCGGATATCTTTGCGGAAGCCTTCACACCCCTTGTGGAAGCGGGAGCCCAGGTGCTGGGTGGATGTTGCGGAACAACTCCGGATCATATTAAGGCTATGCGTGAGCATGTGCTGACATTGACTCCGAAGCCTCTTGAAGAAAAGAAGCATACACTTATTACTTCATATACACATGCTGTGGAATTTGATAAACGACCTATACTTATAGGTGAGAGAATCAATCCTACGGGTAAGTCCAAATTTAAGCAGGCTCTCAGAGATCATAATATTGATTACATATTGCAGGAGGGTCTTACACAGGAAGATAAGGGAGCACATGTATTGGATGTGAACGTAGGTCTTCCGGAGATTGATGAAGTGGAGATGATGCAGGAAGTTGTAACAGAACTTCAGGCAGTTACGGCACTTCCTCTTCAGATTGATACGACGGATCCCATTGCCATGGAGACGGCGCTCAGACTCTATAACGGTAAAGCAATGATTAACTCCGTAAACGGAAAAGAGGAAGTAATGGAGGCCATATTCCCTCTTGTTAAAAAATACGGAGGAGTATGCGTTGCACTTACGATAGATGAGGGTGGAATACCCGAAACAGCAGAAGGAAGACTGCGCATAGCAAAAAATATATTCAAGAGAGCTGAAGAATACGGAATAAGTCCAAAAGATCTTATCGTGGATCCTCTCTGTATGAGTATAAGTGCGGATCCCGGAAGTGCGGATGTTACTCTGGACGCCCTTCGTCTCATAAAAGAAGAACTTAATGGTAAGACAAGTCTGGGTGTATCCAATATATCCTTCGGTCTTCCCAACAGAGATCTGATTAACGGAACGTTTTTCACAATGGCTATGCAGCGAGGACTGAATGCAGCCATCATGAATCCCAATTCCAGGGAAATGATGAAGGCTTATTATACCTTCAATGCTCTTAAGGCCATCGACGAAAACTGCATGGAATACATAGAGCATGCGGATGAATTGGCTGTCACTGAAGCGGCTCCCACCGCCGATAAAAATGTGGTACCGGCGGCATCAGGTGTAGAGACCCCAAACGATCCCCTCATAACTGCCATTGTAAAAGGACTCAAGGACAGGGCAGCGGCCGTAACCGAGGATTACCTTAAAGAAAAAGAATCCATTGATATAATCGATAATTACCTTATAAAGGCACTTGATATAGTAGGAAAAGGATTTGAGAAAAAGACCGTATTCCTGCCTCAGCTTCTTATGAGTGCCGAAGCTGCCAACTCGGCCTTCAGTGTGATCAAGGCTAAGATAGTAGCAAGCGGCAGCAAAGAAGAATCAAAAGGCAAGATCGTTGTTGCCACTGTTAAGGGCGATGTACACGACATCGGTAAAAACATAGTCAAGGTACTTCTTGAGAACTACGGCTATGACGTCATAGATCTTGGCAAGGATGTGGATCCTGAAAAAGTGGTCGAGACTGTACTTAAAGAAGATATAAAGCTGGTAGGACTCAGTGCTCTGATGACAACCACGGTTCCGGCAATGGAAGAGACAATCAAGCAGTTACGCAAGTCAGCGCCTGACACAAAGGTATGTGTGGGCGGTGCCGTACTGACTCAGGAGTATTCGGACATGATCGGAGCCGACAAGTATGCAAAGGATGCAATGGAGACTGTAAGATACGCGGAAGAACTTTTTGCATAAGTAAACGAAAAATAGTGTCAAATAAGTAACAGCTTATTTGATTCATAGTGTCAGTCTTATATAAAGAACCCCATGGTTTCCCATGGGGTTCTTTATATAAACTCCGGCTTAAAGCACGGATATGAAATCCGCCCGAAGGCGGTTAAAAAAAGGTTAGACTACCATATCAAAGTTAGAGCCGACTGAAGGATTGACACTGCGCTCCATAGAAGCCGCATCGATCATCTTCAGTAAGCCTGCTCCGTTAGCCTCCATAGTATCAAGAGACTTAGCAAGAACAGCGGTGCCTACCTGTGATAAGGAGCCTTGGTTGGCTAAAGCCATTGTTACGCCTGCAATATCCATAGCAGATCCTCCTTTTCTCCTTATATTACTTATATCGTATCATATATCAGAAAAAATAACCACTGCTTTTCGCTCCTTTGCCCCATCTGTTCAATAGAGCATTTTTATCATATAATCAAAAGGTATATGAATAAAAGCAGTTCGAAAAAGAATAATTTCATATTTCAGGCAGGATTACTGGCTGCAGCGGGAATAATCGTAAAGATAATAGGTATCCTTTACAGAGCGCCCCTCGTTATGATCATAGGAGATGAGGGAAACGGATATTACAATACAGCCTACAATATCTATACGATCATCTTAATGATATCGACATACAGTATTCCTGCAGCCATATCCAAGGTAATGGCCGCAAAACTCGGGCTTAATGAATACAGGAATGCTTTCCGCCTTTTCATAGGCGCTTTGGTATATGTACTTGTAATGGGACTTGCGGGATGCAGCGTATGCTTCTTCTTTGCCGATTCGCTTGTGGGACCCAGTTCGGCTCAGGTGCTTAAGTACTTTGCACCTACGATCTTTTTCTCCGGATTCTTGGGAACATTCAGGGGATTTTTCCAGGCCCAGCATACCATGGTGTATACATCTGTTTCCCAGATCATTGAGCAGATATTCAATGCGGCGGTCAGTATAGGAGCGGCGCTGATATTTACACGAAGCCTTCGAGGATTGGATGAGACTGTTATAGCCATAGGCGGAGCAAAAGGCTCAGCTCTCGGAACCGGAGCCGGAGTTGTATCGGCACTGGTTTTTATGCTGGTTATCTATCTTATCAAAAGAAAAGGAATAAAGGATAAGGTCAAGAACGATCCGACGGAAAACATTCTTAAGCCTACGGAAGTGGCGGGAATGATATTCGGAATGGTTACACCCGTGCTGCTCAGCACATGTATATATAATCTGAGTTCTGTTACCAACTTAAAGCTCTATCAGGAACTGAGCATGGCCTTTAAGGGATATACGGAAAAAATGGCAACCTACGGTTACGGCCTCTTTTCCGGAAAATCAACGCAGATAGTAAACATACCCATAGCACTTGCTGCGGCAATGTCATCTGCCATTATCCCTGCCGTATCAAGAACTCACGAAAGAGGCGAATACGAGGAAGGACGACAGAAGATTGCCATGGCAACAAAAGCAACTATGCTTATTGCTATTCCATGTGCATTTGGTCTGTTTGCTTTAGCCAGATCAATAACCGTAATTCTTTATCCTCAGCCGGATACGGTTGAAATGGTTGCAAGCATGATAAGAGTACTCAGCGTGACCGTAATATTCTACTGCCTGTCCACTCTCAGTAACGGAATACTTCAGGGAACCGGACATGTGCATATACCGGTAATCAATGCTGCCGTTGCTCTTTTGGCACAGTCGGTGGTTGCGACCCTGCTTATACTTTTTACGAATCTGGATCTCTATGCGATATGTATATCAACCATCGTATATTCCGGCCTCATGTGCGTACTTAACGGACATGCACTGAAGAAAAAATGCGGCTACAAGCAGGAATACATAAGGACTTTTATACTTCCCATAACAGCATCCCTGTGGATGGGTATTCTTGCTTTTCTTACAAACAAGGTCATCACATGGGTATTCAGACTCTTTGATCCATCAGTCGGAACAGGACTTTGGGGCATGAGAAATGCCATATCACTAATCATATGTGTGATTGTTTCGGTGCTCTTTTACGCTGTACTCATATTGCATTACGGAGTTGCGACAAAAGAGGAGTTGCTTGCAATGCCCAAGGGTGGGACTATCGTGAAAATATGCGTAAAACTGCACCTGCTTAAGGATGAAGATATCATCACCAGGCGAAGGAAAGGCAGAAATAAAGACTGACATATAATATACTAGATTTTTGATTGGATAAAGGGTAAAATTATCTGAGCGCCTATGGGGAAGGAATTGCCCCGGTCTTAATGGAGAAAGTAAATGCGCAAAAGAATTATTGCGGCTGTCATAATCGCATCGGCAATGATGCTTTCGGGATGTGATACATCTGTTGTTGCACCCAAGGTAGCGGATGTTGAATTGGGAGATGCCCTGATAGTAGAAAAGAATAAAGTTAATGCGGAAGATCCCTCGGAGAAAGAAACCGAGCAGGAGACTGTCGAGGAAGAGACCGAAGCAGAAGTACAGGTGGTCGAAGCAGATGACGGAAAGGTCTATGATACTGACGGTACGGAGATAGTAAGAAGTTATCTCACGGGTCAGCCCATCAGAATAGATGACAGACAGACAAGGCCTTTGGCTGTTATGCTTAACAATATTGAAGCGGGTTGTCCTCAGTCCGGAATCAGCGAAGCTGCCATAGTATATGAAGCTCCTGTTGAGGGAAGAATAACAAGATTGATGGCAATCTTTGAGAATTACGATGATATTCCCGAGAAAATAGGTTCCATCCGAAGCAGCAGAGATTACTATGTATATCTTGCGGCAGAGTTCGATGCCATATATACCCACTTCGGTCAGGCAACCGTATATGTAGGTGCACTTCTTAATTCCTCTGCGGTAGACAATATAAGCGGAGCGGTATCGGGAATAGACAATCCCGCCACCAATGCTTTTTACAGAAGCAGCGACAGAAAAGCACCTCATAATGTCTATATAAGTAAAGAAGGAATCTTAAGCGACATAGAGAAGTTCGGATACAGAACGGAACTTATCGAAGATTATCAGCAAAAACTTACTTTCCCCGAGGAAGAAGGAACAAGAGTTAACTATTCCGATAAGAAGGATGCGACCATTCTTTATCCCGGAGGAAAAACCACGGGTAAGAGAAACGGTTTCAGTTCTGTTCAGGCCAGATTCGAGTATAATAAGGAAGATGGTAAGTACTACAGATATGAATACGGCGGACCTCAGATAGATCTTGAGACAGGCGAACAACTTGCTTACGACAATGTAATATTCCAGTATTGCCACGGAGAAGTAAGAGACGAACATGATTATCTTGCATTCGGAATCCATGGTGATAACGGATATAAGTGTCAGGTATTTACGGCAGGCAAGATGATAGAAGGAACCTGGGCGCGTGGAGTTGACACCGGCTACAGACCTACAATCTACTCCGATGAAAACGGTGAGCCCATCACAGTTAACGAAGGAAAGACCTGGATATGTATCATCTGGGATGAATTCGGCGAAGATGTCGTTATAGAATAGTGAAGAGGAAAAAGATATGAAGACAGTATGGAGAAGCTTTTTAATGGCTTTTTCGGAATATTCAATAAGCCCTAAGGCAGGCTTTGAGAAGAATAAGGAAAATTGCAGCGCAATACTTGTATTTATTCCCTTAGTCGGACTGATTATAGGTGTATGTATCAACAGATGGGGAGTGGCTTATCCTTATCTTTGCAATTATTCGGTATTTCCTGCGGTAGTGGGAGCAGTTCTTCCCATATTATTGTCAGCGGGATCGCATCTTAATGGATTCTTCAGAACCGTTGATGCCCTGTGTTCTCACAAATCAAAGGAGGAAAGAATAAAGATCCTCAGAGAGGATGCTCACGGAGGATATTTTGCAATAATCGTGTGTACATGCTTTTTCCTTGTTTCATTGGGAATATGGAGTGAGATGCCTATAGAGGGATGCTTTCTGGTATCATTCCAGTATGTGATATCAAGATCCGTTGCAGGAATAATGCTTCTTACCATGAAGCATGCGGATGAAGGTAAGGCTGATGCTTTTATACCTGAAAAGTCTCTTTGGAAATGGCTTCAGGTTATTATCCTTTCCGTATATATAGTAGTATGTGCGGTATGGATGGTATCAATTCACAGAAGCGTAGGTATAGCATGTCTTCTGGCTGCTGCGGTTGCTTATCTCTATTGTATGCTTACAGCCAAGAAGAATTTTGGTGGTGTGATGGAGGAAATATCCGGTTATTTTGTAGTATTATGTGAGATAGTCGTGCCCATCGCTGCACTGTTTGTTTATAAGAAATGGTTCTGATATAACCGAAAGTTATAACGAGCATAAAATATTACCATATCCGGTTATATTGACACCGGGGATAAAATCTAGTATTTTACAGATAGACTTTAGTATGTGACAAAGAGGTCCGCTTTTAAGGGGACCTTTTATTATTGTGACTAACAAGGAGGATGATTATGAAAAAGATTTTAAGCATTGTATTAACTGTAGCTATGACAGCTGCAATGCTGGTCGGATGCGGAAGCACAGAGCAGGCCGGCTCGGATGTATTTAAGATTGGTGGTATCGGACCTATCACAGGTGGCGCTGCCGTATACGGAAATGCAGTTAAGAACGGAGCACAGATCGCTGTTGACGAGATCAACGAAGCAGGCGGTATAAATGGTGTTCAGATTGAGTATCAGTTCGAGGATGATGAGCATGATGCCGAGAAGGCAGTAAACGCTTACAACACTCTTTCAGACTGGGGTATGCAGCTTCTTCTCGGAACAGTTACTTCTGCACCTTGTGTAGCAGTAGCAGAGAAGACATACGCTGACAGCGTATATCAGCTTACACCTTCAGGTTCATCTGTAGACTGCGTAAAGAATGACAACGCATTCCAGGTATGTTTTACAGACCCTAACCAGGGAGCAGCTTCAGCAGACTATATTGCTCAGAACAATGTAGGAAGCAAGATTGCCGTAATCTACGACAGTTCAGATGTATATTCTTCAGGTATTTATGAGAAGTTCGCTGCAGAGGCAGACGCAGTTGGTCTTGAGATCGTAGCTGCAGAGGCTTTCACAGCTGATAACAAGACAGACTTTACTACTCAGCTTACAAAGGCTAAGCAGGCAGAAGCAGACCTTGTGTTCCTTCCTATCTACTATGCAGAAGCAACACTTATCCTTTCACAGGCCAACACACTTGGATATGCACCTACATTCTTCGGATGTGACGGTCTTGACGGTATCCTTGCTGTAGAGAACTTTGATGTTTCACTTGCTGAAGGCGTAATGCTTCTTACACCTTTCGCAGCAGACGCTAAGGATGATGCAACAGTTAACTTCGTTACAAAGTACGAAGAGAAATTCGGCGAGACACCTAACCAGTTCGCAGCAGATGCTTACGACGGTGTGTACATCATCAAGGCAGCAATCGAGAAGGCAGGCATTACTCCTGACATGAGTGCTTCAGAGATGTGCGATCTTATGAAGAAGGCCATGACAGAAATCACAGTTGATGGTATCACCGGTGAAGGCATGACATGGGAAGCAACAGGTGAGGTTAACAAAGGACCTAAGGCTGTTGTAATCAAGAACGGCGTTTACACAGCAATGTAATACGTATCACTTTGTCAACAAAGGGGTTGCGCATGGCAACCCCTTTTTCTTATAATGTAATAGTTGGGAAAATGCAGATTAAGGCATTTTCTTTTGTGTTGACTTGCCATATAGGATCTGTCTATGAGACTTCACAGCCGGATCCTGTATGACAAGAATAGCAGGAAGGGAGAAGGTAATGAGCTTTTTAAACTATTTGATAAGCGGTTTGAGCCTGGGTAGTGTATATGCCATCATAGCATTGGGATATACAATGGTATACGGAATTGCAAAAATGCTTAATTTTGCTCACGGTGATGTAATCATGGTGGGAGGTTTTGCTGTATACATGTCTATGAATGCGTTGGGTTTAAACCCGATACTCGCAGTCATTGTTTCTATTATAGTATGTACCGTTCTTGGTATCGTAATTGAGAAGGTAGCATACAAGCCTTTAAGAAAGGCAACACCTCTTGCGGTTCTTATTACTGCAATCGGTGTAAGTTATTTCTTACAGAATCTTGCGCTCCTTATATTCGGAAGTGATGCCAAGCTTTTCACATCTGTTGTTAATATCAAAGCAATATCACTTGCAAACGGTCAGATAACCATAACCGGTGAGACAATCGTAACGATTGTTGCATGTATCATCATCATGGTGGTTCTGTCTCTCTTTATTAAAAAGACAAAAGCAGGACAGGCCATGCTTGCGGTATCCGAAGATAAGGAAGCTGCCGAGCTTATGGGAATTAATGTCAATAAGACAATATCTCTTACATTTGCAATCGGTTCAGGTCTTGCGGGAATAGCAGGTGCCCTGCTTTGTTCAGCTTACCCGACACTTACTCCTTACACAGGATCCATGCCCGGTATCAAGGCTTTCGTCGCAGCGGTATTCGGAGGTATCGGTTCTATTCCGGGTGCTCTTATCGGAGGACTTCTGCTCGGTGTTATCGAGAACCTCAGCAAGGCATATATTTCATCACAGATGGCAGATGCGATAGTCTTTTCCGTATTGATAATCGTATTGCTTGTTAAACCTACCGGTCTTTTGGGTAAGAAGATCAGCGAGAAAGTCTGAGAGGTGGCCGGCTATGAAGAATTTAAGTAAACAGTTTAAAAGTAACCTGATCACATACGGAATAGTAATAGTATTCTATGCATTAATGATGATTTTGAAAGGAACAGGCAATCTGTCAAGTTTATACAGAGGTCTTCTGGTTCCAATATGTGTATATACGATCATGGCAGTTTCCCTCAACCTTACTGTAGGTATTCTGGGAGAACTGAGTCTTGGTCACGCAGGCTTTATGTGTGTCGGTGCATTTACATCGGCGCTGTTTTCCATGCTTTTACGTGATTCGGGAATGAACAGTATTGTAAGATTCATAATTGCGATCGCTCTTGGAGCAATCGTTGCAGCCATCGCTGGCGTGATAATCGGTATTCCCGTTTTAAGACTTAAGGGAGACTATCTTGCCATTGTTACACTTGCCTTCGGTGAGATCATCAAAAACGTTGTGAATGTTCTTTATGTAGGAAGAGACAGCAACGGCGTGCATGTATCATTTAAGGATGCGGCATCCCTTAATCTCTTACCTGATGGCGAGGTGATCGTGAAAGGACCTCAGGGTATCACGGGAACTCCCAATGATTCAACTTTTACCATTGGTATAATAATGCTTATCATCGTCCTCTTTGTGGTTATCAATTTTGTTAACTCAAGATCGGGACGCGCGGTCATGGCTATCAGAGATAACAGAATCGCAGCCGAATCGGTGGGAATCAATATTTCAAAATTCAAACTTATGGCATTTGCCATTTCAGCATCAATGGCGGGAGCAGCCGGAGCACTCTATGCTCACAACCTGGCTACTCTTAATGCCCTGCCCAAGAATTTCGGATACAACATGTCAATCATGATACTGGTATACGTGGTTCTCGGTGGAATCGGAAATATAAGAGGTTCTGTGATAGCGGCAACGATTCTTACCGTTCTTCCGGAGCTCTTAAGAGGATTCAGCGATTACAGAATGCTGATATATTCTGTTGTTCTTATTGCTCTTATGCTCTTTAACTGGAGTCCCAAGATCCTTGATTTCAGATCTAAGTATTCCGTAAAGAACTGGATCAGTAAAAAAAGAGACAATAAGGAGGAGGTGTAGGCCATGGCATTACTTGATGTAACAGGACTCGGAATCTCCTTTGGAGGTCTTAGGGCCGTAGATAATTTTGATATTCATATTGAAAAAGGAAGCCTGTATGGTCTGATCGGACCTAACGGTGCAGGTAAGACTACCGTATTCAATATGCTGACGGGTGTGTACAAGCCTACAGACGGAACGATTGTCCTGGACGGCGAGAACATTACCGGTAAAAAAGCTATTCAGATCAACAAGGACGGAATAGCAAGAACCTTCCAGAACATAAGACTCTTTAAGGAGCTGTCGGTTATAGATAATGTAAAGGTTGGTCTTCACAATGATTATGCCTACTCAACTCTTGCGGGTATCTTCAGACTGCCTTCATACTACAGACAGGAAAAAGCCATGAATGAAAAGGCTATGGAGATCTTAAAGGTCTTCGACCTCGATGGCGAATATGATTATCTGGCAAGCAATCTTCCTTACGGTAAACAGCGTAAGCTGGAGATAGCAAGAGCCTTGGCAACAGATCCGAAACTTCTTCTTCTGGATGAGCCGGCTGCCGGAATGAACCCCAATGAGACCAAAGAACTCATGGAGACAATACAGCTTATCAGAGACAAATTCGATATGACAATACTTCTTATCGAGCATGATATGAAACTTGTTGCAGGTATCTGTGAAAAACTTACCGTTCTTAACTTCGGACAGGTACTTGCCCAGGGAGATACATCGGAGGTTCTCAAGAACCCTGAGGTAATCAAAGCATATCTGGGAGACGATTAATACGTTTTCGTCGATTGGTAATAGGAGGAAATACAGATGGCAATGTTGGAAGTAAAGGATCTTGAGGTGACCTACGGTGTTATCAAGGCCATCAAGGGAGTGTCCTTTGAAGTAAATGAGGGAGAGGTAATATCACTTATCGGTGCTAACGGTGCAGGTAAGACAACAATCCTTCACGCAGTAAGCGGACTGCTTGGTAAGGCAGGCGGTACCGTAACATACGAAGGACAGGATATTACAGCATATCCCGCACATAAGATAGTAGAACTTGGAATGGCACACGTTCCCGAAGGAAGAAGAGTATTTGCTCAGCTGTCCGTACTTGAGAATCTGAAGCTGGGTGCTTACACAAGAAAAGACAAGAAGGAATTGGAAGATACACTTCAGACTGTGTATAAGAGATTTCCCAGACTGGAAGAGAGAAAGAACCAGATGGCAGGAACACTTTCAGGAGGCGAGCAGCAAATGCTGGCCATGGGCAGAGCTCTTATGAGTCATCCCAAACTTATACTTATGGATGAGCCTTCAATGGGTCTGTCACCTATTCTGGTAGAAGAGATATTCAGCATCATCAGAGACATATCCGCAAGCGGAACCACAGTGCTTCTCGTTGAGCAGAATGCCAAGAAGGCTCTCGCGATTGCGGACAGGGCATATGTACTTGAGACAGGTAATATAATTCTTTCCGGTTCTGCAGAGGAACTGATCAATGATGAATCGGTAAAGAAGGCATATCTTGGAGAATAGAAGGGGGGTTGCTGTTATGGTCATAACAATATCAAGAACTTATGGAAGCGGTGGACGTGTAATGGGTAAGGCCCTTGCAAAAAAACTGGGTATTAAGTTTTACAATCATGATCTTGTCAGAATGCTGTCCGATGAAACAGGAATCAACGAAGCTCTTTTCGGAGAGTCGGATGAAAGACTGAAAAAGAGTTATTTCGGAACAGACACCGACTGGATGAAAGACCCCGAGCCTTTGCCCCCGTCAAGCAAAAAATATTCATCAGAGTCCAATCTTTTCAGATTGCAGGCCAAGATGATTAAGGATATTGCGGATAAAGAAGACTGTATCATCATGGGAAGATGTGCTGATACAATCTTAGAAGGCAGAGACGATGTGATCAGACTCTATTGTTATGCTTCACATGACAACTGCGTAAAGAGAGCAATGGATGTTTGCGGTCTCGGAGAAAAAGAGATTGTTAAGAGAATTGCTTCTATAGATAAGTACAGAGAGAATTATTACAGACATTTTACAGCTAAGGCACTCAGTGATGCACGTAATTACGATCTGTGTATAGATACAGGTTCAAAGTCGGTTGATGAATTATCCGATTTCGTACTTATGTATGTATATGTCAGAACTCACGGTTGTCTGCCCGGTGGACTGAAAGCAGAAGACATTAAGCTCTAAGGAGATGGAATAAATGCTTGCACAACAGTATGTTGATATGCTCTCCAAAAAGAACATAATAAGAAATCTTTCGGAGTATGCCGTTGGAAGAGGAAAAGAGATCGGATATGAAAATGTATTTGATTATACATTGGGCAATCCTTCCGTTCCCGTACCCAAGTCATTCAACGACAGCATAATAAGACTGATAGGAGAGAAGAGTCCTTTTGATCTTCACGGATATTGTCAGAGTCTTGGAATAGGTGAGGTAAGAAAGGCAGTTGCGGAGTCTCTCAACAGAAGATTCGGAATGGAATACACAATGGATCATATCTTTATGACCAGTGGTGCGGCAGGAGCTATCGCTCATGCGATCCGTCTTGTTACTGTTGCGGGAGATGAGGTGCTTACTTTTGCTCCCTTCTTTCCGGAGTACACTCCCTATGTCAATCAGACAGGAGCAATCTTGAAAGTGGTTCCTCCGGATACGGAGACTTTCCAGATCAATTTTGAGCTGTTTGAAGAAATGATTAATCCGAAGACAATGGCTGTGCTTGTTAATTCACCCAACAACCCTTCGGGCATTGTGTACTCAACACAGACCGTTAAGAAACTTGCGGAGATTCTTACAGAGAAATCAAAAGAATACGGACACATAATATATCTTATTTCCGATGAACCGTACAGAGAGATAGTATTCGAAGGCGTGGACAGTCCTTACATTGCAAAGATGTATGATAACACGATTACATGTTATTCATTTTCGAAGTCTCTGTCTGTTCCGGGAGAAAGAATAGGATATGTAGCCGTAAATCCCAAATGTCCCGATGCGGAGAAAATGATCGTTATGTGTGGACAGATATCAAGAGGTATTGGTCACAATTGCCCTTCAACAATAATCCAGTGGGCAGTGTCAGAGAATCTTGATGTGACTGCAGACCTTTCTGTATACGAGAGGAACATGAATATTCTTTATGACGAACTTAAGGCTTTAGGTTTTACGGTTGTAAAACCCGGGGGAACATTCTATATCTTCCCCAAGGCTTTGGAAGAGGATGCGGTAGCCTTCTGCGAGAAGGGCAAGAAGTATGACTTCATAGGCGTACCTGCAGATTCTTTCGGATGTCCGGGATACTTCAGACTGGCCTACTGTATCGATACTGAGAAGTGCGAGAGATCACTTGAGGCACTCAGGCGGTTTGTAAAAGAAGAGTACAGATGACATCCGTGTCATAAATGTATCTTGTCACATTCAACAAAAAATAAAGGCAAGAAAACGCATCTTTGTTAGTGCTAACATTTGACATAGTTAATTTATTGCGTTAAACTTACGATTAACATAAGCAAAGTTTTTTGGTAGATTTCATAGAAGTCTAAGTTAGAAGGGAGAATTAAAATGGCAAATGAGAAGGATACTTTCACAGTAAAGAAAGTAGCAGCGCCCATTAAGGGAACAGCAACAGTTAAGGCAGAAGACCTTAAGACAGAAGTAAAGACAGAAGTTAAGGCAACTCCTGCTAAAGCAGCAGCAACTCCTGCTAAAGCAGCAGCACCTGCTAAGAAGCCTGCAGCAAAGAAGGCAACTACAACTAAGAAGACTACAGCAGCTAAGAAGCCCGCAGCTAAGAAGCCTGCAGCTAAGGCAACTCCTGCTAAAGCAGCAACTCCTGCTAAGGCTACAACAGCAAAGGCAACAGCTAAGAAGGCAACTACAGCTAAGAAGCCTGCAGCAAAGAAGACAGCAGCTAAGACAGCAACTCCTGCTAAGAAGACTGCAGTATCTACAGTAATCACTCTTCAGTATGATGAGAAGAGCTACACAAAGGAAGCTCTTGAGAAGATCGCTAAGGACGTATGGGTATACGACTATGACAAGAAGGCATCTGAACTCAAGAAGGTTGAGCTTTATGTAAAGCCTTTTGAGAGCAAGGTATACTTCGTATTCAACGATGATATTACAGGTAGCTTCGATATCTAATATGAACTAAAATGACCCGGTCATATGACCGGGTCTTTTTTTGTTGCAACAAGCTGTCGGCCTATGGGAGCTTTAATTATATTTTTTATAAATTCTTTATAATTATAGTGTTGACACTGATGATAGCCGGTGGTATCTTTAGTTTTGAAAAGAAGGTTAGCACTCGATTAATATGAGTGCTAACAATTAAAAAGGAGGGGGCAGATGGAATTAAACGAACGTAAGATGACAATACTGAAAGCTATAGTTCGTAACTATCTCGAGACAGGCGAACCTGTTGGAAGCAGAACTATTTCCAAGTTCACGGATCTCAATTTATCATCTGCTACCATTCGTAACGAGATGGCCGATCTTGAGGAACTGGGCTACATTATCCAGCCTCATACATCTGCCGGACGTATTCCTTCGGACCTTGGATACAGGATATATGTCGATGCCATGATGGTGGAGAAGACAAAAGAGGTTGAGGAACTTAAAGTAAGTCTCTTGGAAAAAGAGGAAAGACTTGATCATCTTCTTAAGCAGACTGCAAAACTTCTTGCGACCAATACCAACTATGCATCAATGGTATCCGCACCCAGTCTTCACAGGAACAAATTAAAACTGATCCAGCTGTCCAGAGTGAACGATACACAATTGCTGGTTGTTATTGTTGTTGAAGGCAATGTGATCAAGAACAGACTTCTTGATATTACCGAGGACATTAACGAGGAGACGGTTTTAAAACTTAACATTCTTCTTAATACTCATCTTAACGGATTAAGTATAGAAGAGATTAATCTCGGAATGATAACCAACCTTAAGAAACAGGCAGGTATCCATTCTGATATAGTAGCTGAAATAATCGATGAGGTGGCTAAGGCTATTCATGAAGAAGAGGATCTGGAGATATATACCTCCGGTGCCAATAATATCTTCAAATATCCCGAGCTTGCCGACAACAAGAATGCCAGCGAGATAATCAGTAATCTCGAAGAGAAGAAGGCACTTAACGAACTGGTTGTTAAGACCCTTTCGGGTGATTCCGACACGGGCATTCAGGTATATATAGGAAATGAATCTCCGGTTGATACCATGAAGGATTGCAGTATCGTTACAGCGACCTACGATCTCGGAGACGGTATGAAAGGAACCATCGGAATAATCGGCCCCAAGAGAATGGACTACGAAAAAGTTGTGGACAATCTGAAGGGCGTTATGAAGGAACTTGATTCCATATATAAAAAATAAGCGAGGTGACCCCTAGTGGCAGATAAGGAAAAAGAAATACTGGAGGATGCGGAGAAGGAACTGAAGCCTGACGCAGCCGAAGCGGAAGAGGTAAAAGAGGCTTCCGCCGAAACAGAAAAACAGACAGAGGAATCTTCGGAAGAAAACAAAAGCGAAGACGAGAATAAGAAATCAAAGAAATCCAAAAGCAAAGGCGATAAAAAACTGGAGGCATTGGAAGAGGCCAAGGCGGAACTGGAAGACAGAGTAAAACGTCAGATGGCTGAATTCGAGAACTTCAGAAAAAGGACCGAAAAGGAAAAAGCAACAATGTTTGAAATGGGAGCCAAAAGTGTTATAGAAAAACTCCTCCCCGTTGTTGATAATTTTGAAAGAGGCCTTGCTTCCGTTCCGGAGGAAAAGCAGAGTGAGTCGGTATATGAAGGAATGAATCTGATATACAAGCAGCTGCTTAAGGAGTTGGATGACATAGGTGTTAAACCTATAGAGGCTCTTGGACAGGAGTTCAATCCGGAATATCACAATGCAGTAATGCAGGTTGAATCGGAGGAATTCGAAGAAGGAATTGTAGCCCAGGAACTTCAGAAGGGTTATACATACAGAGACAGCGTTGTACGTCACAGTATGGTGGCTGTCGCAAAATAAGAAAAGACTTAGGAGGAAATAGATATGAGCAAGATTATAGGAATCGACTTAGGTACAACAAACAGTTGTGTAGCAGTTATGGAAGGTGGTAAGCCCACCGTTATCGCCAACACAGAAGGCGCAAGAACAACACCTTCGGTAGTAGCTTTTACAAAGAACGGAGAGAGACTTGTAGGTGAGCCTGCAAAGCGTCAGGCTGTAACAAACGCAGACAAGACAATATCATCTATAAAGAGAGATATGGGTACAGACAGAGGTCGTACAATCGACGACAAGAAGTATTCACCTCAGCAGATTTCGGCAATGATTCTTCAGAAGCTTAAAGCTGACGCAGAGAGCTATCTCGGTGAAAAGGTTTCGGAAGCTGTTATCACAGTACCTGCATATTTTAATGATGCACAGAGACAGGCAACAAAAGATGCCGGCAAGATCGCAGGACTTGATGTTAAGCGTATCATCAACGAGCCCACAGCTGCAGCTCTTGCATACGGACTTGATAACGAAAAAGAACAGAAGATTATGGTATATGACCTTGGTGGTGGTACATTCGATGTATCAATCATTGAGATTGGCGACGGCGTAATCGAAGTTCTTGCAACAAACGGTGATACTCACCTCGGTGGTGATGATTTCGATCAGAAGATAATCGACTGGATGCTTGCAGAGTTCAAGGCTCAGGAGGGTGTAGATCTTTCAAGCGATAAGATGGCACTCCAGAGACTTAAGGAAGCTGCTGAGAAGGCTAAGAAGGAGCTTTCAAGCGCAACAACAACAAATATCAATCTGCCTTTCATCACAGCAACAGCTGAAGGACCCAAGCATTTTGACATGAACCTTACAAGAGCTAAGTTCGATGAACTTACAAGCGATCTTGTTGAGAAGACAGCTATCCCCGTACAGAATGCCATGAAGGATGCCGGCCTTACAAATGCCGATATCGGACAGGTACTTCTTGTAGGTGGTTCTACACGTATTCCTGCAGTACAGGATAAGGTAAAGCAGTTAACAGGTAAGGAGCCTTCTAAGAGCCTTAACCCCGATGAGTGTGTTGCACTCGGTGCTTCTATTCAGGGTGGTAAGCTTGCAGGAGATGCAGGCGCAGGTGAGATCCTCCTTCTTGATGTAACACCTCTTTCACTTTCAATCGAGACAATGGGTGGTGTAGCTACAAGACTTATTGAGCGTAATACAACCATTCCTACAAAGAAGAGCCAGATATTCTCAACAGCAGCAGACAATCAGACAGCTGTTGATATCAATGTAGTACAGGGTGAGAGACAGTTCGCAAAGGACAACAAGAGTCTCGGTCAGTTCCGTCTTGACGGAATCCCTCCGGCAATGAGAGGTGTTCCTCAGATTGAAGTTACATTTGATATTGATGCCAACGGTATCGTTAATGTATCCGCAAAGGATCTTGGAACAGGAAAAGAGCAGCACATCACAATCACAGCCGGATCATCTATGTCAGATGACGAGATCGATAAGGCAGTAAAGGAAGCTGCAGAATATGAAGCACAGGATAAGGCCCGTAAGGAAGCAATTGATGCCAGAAACGAGGCAGACAGCTTTGTATTCCAGACAGAGAAAGCTCTTAACGAAGTAGGCGATAAGGTAGACGCATCTGAGAAGGCAAGTGTTGAGGCAGACCTCCAGACTCTTAAGGATATCCTTGAGAGAACAAAGGATACTGAGTTAACACCCGAGCAGGTAAGCGAGATCAAGGCTGCTCAGGAGAAGCTCATGAGCGGAGCTCAGTCACTCTTTGCCAAGATGTATGAGCAGGCACAGGGAGCAGCAGGTCCTGATATGGGACAGGCAGCAGGAAGTGCTGACGCCGGACAGGCAGCAGACAGTGCACCGGCTGATGATGATATTATTGACGGTGACTTCAGAGAAGTATAAAAATTACAAAGATAAAAAGCTTGAGGGGACCGGGTGTCCCCTTATGCTATGTACTAATGGAGAAAGAAAATGGCCGAAGAAAAACGCGATTATTACGAGGTGCTGGGCGTCGAGAAAAACGCCGATGAAGCAGCGCTGAAAAAAGCATATCGTGCTCTTGCCAAGAAGTATCATCCGGATATGAATCCCGGAGACAAAGAGGCGGAGAAGAAATTCAAGGAAGCTTCAGAAGCTTACGCTGTGTTAAGCGACCCCGAAAAAAGAAGACAGTACGACCAATTCGGACATGCTGCTTTTGACGGAGGAGCCGGCGCAGGCAATCCCTTCGGAGGTTTTGATTTCAGTGGAGCTGATTTTACTGATATATTCGGTGATATATTCGGTGATCTCTTCGGAGGCGGAAGAAGATCTTCGGGTGCGGCAAGCAATGGTCCCATGAAAGGAAGCAATATCCGTACCAGCGTAAGGATAACTTTCGAAGAGGCTGTATTCGGATGTGAAAAAGAGATAGAGCTTACCGTAAAAGATGAGTGTAAGACCTGTCACGGTTCGGGTGCAAAGCCGGGAACAAGTCCTGTTACCTGTAGCAAGTGTGGCGGTAAAGGACAGGTTGTATTCACACAGCAGTCATTCTTTGGAACGGTAAGGAACGTACAGACTTGTCCCGAGTGTCAGGGACGCGGAAAAGTCATAAAAGACAAGTGTGTCGACTGTCACGGAACCGGTTATATTCCAATCAAGAAGAGATTTGCGGTTGATATACCTGCCGGTATTGATAACGGTCAGTGCAAGAGACTGTCGGGACAGGGAGAACCCGGTATTAACAACGGACCCAGAGGTGATGTACTTGTTGAGGTAATTGTAGGACGTCATCCTATATTCCAGAGACAGGATGTCAATATATTCTCTACGGTTCCGGTATCATTCCCTATAGCTGCCCTGGGTGGAGAGATAGTGATAGATACTGTTGACGGTAAGGTAATATATGAAGTAAAGCCCGGTACTCAGACGGATACAAGAATAAGATTAAAAGGCAAGGGTGTACCCAGCCTGCGTAACAAAGACCTTCGTGGTGACCATTATGTTACACTTGTTGTTCAGGTTCCCGACAAGCTTTCAAAAGAGGCAAAGGAACTTTTGCAGAAATACGATGAGGCAAATGATGATTCATTAAATGCCGCAAAGAGATATACGGACAACAAGAAGAACAACACGTCCGAGACCAAGGAAAAGAAAAAGAAAAAACTGTTTTAATACTAAAAAGTGCTTCGAAAGGAGCACTTTTTTTATCTTAGTCGGTGTGATAGAATTAAAAGAAGTATGGACACAGAGATAATAAGAATCTTTGAAGAGAATATTGATGCCGGATTGATAAAAAAAGCCGGTGATATCATAAAGCAGGGAGGACTTGTGGCATTTCCCACGGAGACGGTATACGGCCTCGGTGGAGACGCGCTTAATCCGGATTCCAGCAGGAAGATTTATGCTGCAAAAGGGAGACCTTCCGACAATCCTCTTATTGTTCATATTTCCAAATGGGAAGATATTGACCTGATTGTCGAAGGTGTTCCGGAAGCGGCAAGGAAACTTGCCAAGGCATTCTGGCCGGGTCCTCTTACCATGATTATGAAAAAGTCGGACGCAGTACCAAGAGAGACTACGGGCGGTCTTGATACCGTGGCTGTAAGAATGCCGGTTCATAAGACTGCACTTGCCTTTATAGAAGCAGCCGGAGGATATGTGGCGGCACCCAGTGCCAACATATCGGGAAGACCAAGTCCCACATCCGCCAAATATGTAATAGAAGATATGAAAGACCGCATCGATATGATCATAGACGGAGGAGATGCGGGAATCGGGCTGGAATCCACCATAGTGGACCTTAGCGGTGAAAGACCCATGATACTTCGACCGGGATTCATCACAAAGGAAATGCTTGAAGAGGAACTGGGTCTTGTAGATACAGATCCCACGATATTTGCCGGGGACAGTAAAGAGCCTCCGAAAGCTCCGGGTATGAAATACAAGCACTATGCTCCCAAGGGAATGCTCACAATTGTGAATGGCCCCGAGGAGGAAGTGGTTGAGTACATAAATGAAAAATTAAAGGAAGCATCTTTTTCGGGTAAAAAGACCGGAGTAATAGCCACAGACGAGACTGCAGACAGATATGAAGCAGACAGTATCAAGACTGTGGGTTCAAGACAGGATGAGGGCATGATAGCTCACAGACTGTACACCATACTGAGAGAATTTGATGACGAAGGAATAGAGATAATGTATTCCGAGTGCTTTGATACGGGAGGTCTCGGACAGGCAATCATGAACAGACTTCTTAAAGCGGCAGGCCATCAGCTTATAAACATTTAGGAGGAAGTATGAAAGTAGCATTTGGATGTGATCATGGGGGATATGATCTTAAGGTGATTGTAATGGAACATCTTAAGGCAAAAGGAATAGAGTGCGTGGACTTCGGATGTCCCGACAAGAGTTCCTGCGATTATCCGATATACGGAAGAGCGGCAGCCGAGGCTGTTGCGAAAGGAGAATGTGACAAAGGAATTGTTATCTGTACAACAGGTATAGGAATATCCATAACGGCCAATAAGGTTAAGGGAATAAGATGTGCTTTATGTGCAGATCCCTATTCCGCAAAAATGACAAGATTGCATAATGATGCCAATATGCTTGCAATGGGAGCGGGAATCATAGGACCGAATATGGCAAAAGAAATAGCAGATACATTTTTGACAACGGATTTCTCCGCTGAAGAAAAGCATCAGAGAAGAATTAATCTGATAGAGGGATAAAGACCAAAAGAAATAACGGTGAGAAAGGAGCCAAGGCAATGGCAAAAGTAATGATCATGGATCATCCTCTGATCCAGCACAAAATCGGTTATATCAGAAGAGAGAACACAGGAACAAAGGATTTCAGACAGACAGTATCTGAGATTGCTATGTTGATATGTTACGAAGCAACAAGAGATCTCAAGCTTCAGGAAGTTAAGATCAAGACACCGATTTGTGAGACAACTGTAAAAGAACTAAAGGGAAGAAAGATGGCTGTAGTTCCCATCCTCCGTGCAGGTCTCGGAATGGTTGACGGTATGCTCACAATGATTCCTGCAGCAAAGGTAGGACACATCGGACTTTACAGAGATCCCGAGACACATCTTCCGGTTGAATATTATTGCAAGCTCCCTGAAGACTGTGGTGAAAGAGAAGTATTCGTTGTTGATCCCATGCTTGCAACAGGCGGATCTGCAGCAGCAGCTATTCAGATGCTTAAGGACAAGGGATGCAAGAGCATTCATTTTATGTGTATCATCGCAGCTCCCGAAGGACTTGAATTCCTGAAGAATGCACATCCCGATGTTGATATTTACATTGGAGCAATGGATGAGAAACTCAATGAGAACGCTTATATAGTTCCGGGCCTCGGAGATGCAGGCGATCGTATTTTCGGAACAAAGTAAAAAACTTTGATGTTTTGTTTAGGGGGTTAAGGCATGAAGAGAGAAGACTACATTCGTTGGGACGAGTATTTTATGGGAATATCCAAACTGGCCGGAATGAGGTCCAAGGATCCCAACACTCAGGTAGGAGCATGCATTGTTGATAAAGACAATAAGATAATGTCTATGGGTTACAACGGATTTCCCATCGGTTGCTCCGATGAAGATTTTCCGTGGGACAGAGACGGAGACATGCTTCATACGAAATATGCTTACGTTACTCACAGCGAACTGAATGCAATCCTCAATTACAGAGGAGGAAGCCTTCAGGGTACCAAGCTGTATGTAAGTCTTTTCCCCTGCAATGAATGTGCCAAGGCAATAATTCAAAGCGGCATTAAGACTGTTATATATGATAGTGACAAATACGACGGTACACCGGGTAATATTGCGGCTAAGAAAATGTTCGACGCTGCAGGTGTTGAATATCGCAAATACTCACCGACGGGAAGAACCATCACAATAGAAGTATAGGTTTTATATGATAAACAGGCGCGTGATCAGGGTTGTGTCCGTTATACTTACTGTGACAATGTATTTTTTTCTGATGCCTCAGACACCGGCCTATGCCAAGACTACCAAGGAACAGCTGGAAGAGGCGGAGGAGCAGCACAAGGAGACGACCTCCAAGTTAAAAGAGACTGAAGAGAATATCAATAACCTTAACGGTATTAAGAGTAATCTTCAGGGAGAGCTTAACAAACTGAATCAGGAATTGACCGAGGTCAGCAATAATCTTGTGGATCTGGAGGCTAAAATAGCCGATAAGGAAGAGGAGATCGCGCAGGCCGAACGTGACCTGGAAGAGGCAATTGCAACTGAAGAAGCCCAGTACGAGGCTATGAAAAAAAGAGTTCAGTTCATGTATGAAAGACGTAATACATTACTTCTTGATGTGGTATTTGCCAGTTCCAGTTTTGCGGAAGCTGTTAACAAGAACGATTACATAGAACAGCTGGAAGAATATGACCGCAAGCAGCTTGATGATTACAAGGCTACAAGAGCGGCCGTAGAAGATGCCAAAGCCAAACTGGAAGAGGAAAAGGCCGAGCTTGATGAATATCATGAAGAGGTCAGAGCCGAACAGGAAAAGGTAACGGGATATGTTAATAAAACGTCACAATCCATCGGCAACTACAGTAATCAGATAGCGGATGCCGAAGCGGTTGCGGATGCTTATGCGGCTCAGGCTGCCAAAGAGGAAGAGAATATATCCGCCCTTAAGAAGAAACTGGCCGAAGAAATAGCAATGTCAAAACTGGCTGCCCAGTCAAGCTGGCGTGATATTTCCGAGGTTGAATTTGCCGAAGGAGACAGATATCTCCTTGCCAGTCTTATATATTGCGAAGCAGGCAATCAGCCCTATGCGGGACAGCTTGCCGTAGGAGCTGTTGTTATCAATCGTGTGTTGAGTTCCGTATATCCCAATACAGTGGTGGGTGTCATATATCAGAACAGGCAGTTTTCCCCTGCATCCGACGGACATCTTGCAATAGCATTGGCCAACGGATCGGCGACGGCTGCATGTTATAAAGCTGCTGATGAAGCCATGAGCGGACAGACCAATGTGGGTACATGTGTTTATTTTAGGACACCGGTAGAAGGTTTAAGCGGTATACAAATCGGAGCCCACGTATTTTACTAGAATAAAAAAATCAGTGATATGAATCACTGATTTTTTTATTGCTTATTAATCTTCATCAACGTATTTCATCAGAATATCGGTATATTCCGAGAATTTTCCCTGCTGTATCACGGTAATCAGATCTCCCAGCTGCTTAACGGATTTGAAGAATTGGATGTCATTGATGTAACTCTTTTCTTTTGCCTCGCACAACTCATCGATATCAAGAACGTTCATATGTCCCTCGGAATCAACCGTAACATCCGCCAGAAGATCTATGATAGTCAGAGTGTTAAGCTCCTCGTTTTTTGAAAAAGTAACAATATCACAGTACCAATAATAGAGACTGCCATCCTCTTTAAGGAAACGGCTCACTTTTATTCCGTCCTTGAAGAAATAGCAGGAATATCCGTGATGGAAATCCTCTCTGGGTTTTAATGTCTGCCATTTTGTCACAAGGATATCATCGTCCATATGCAGGATAATATCATCCTTCAACGCTATGCATTCATTGGGAATCAGTCTTTTTCTGAAAAGTGCCGGATACATTGTGATACCTCCCGAAAGTCTGACATTTCGCCGAGTTGTCTGTATATTTACTTAATCATACATTTCCTTTATTCATTCGTCAATATAATATGAAAAAGTGTTTTTAAAATGGGCGATTTTCTTTACAGTAATAAGCAAATTAGGTATAATTATAAGAGTTGCCGTGGAAGGGAATACGCACTTGAAAAAGACGAATGATACGCACCGAATGTTGGCATATTTTATGCAGTTTTCCATCAACATGCTTGTTCCGATTGGATTGTGCTCATTTATCGGCTATCTGATAGATGAAAAATTGGGAACATCATGTTTTTTTGTTATTTTGTTCTTTATTGGTGCGCTGGCGGGCTTCCGCAACATATATATCCTGGTAAAGAAAGTTACCAAGAAACCGGATGAAGAAAATAATTCAGATGATTCAAAAGATAGATGAGACGCTGCTTACGCTCATGATCGGCATATTGGCTTTTGGTCTTGTATGTCAGTTGCTGGGTATGTGGTTCGTGCCGGATATGGCAAAATACAGTATCGGTCTGTGGATCGGAATAGTTATGTCTCTGTTTACAGCCTGGCACATGTGGTGGTCAATTGACCGCAACTTAAGCGTTAATGCCGATAACGAAGGCGCTGCCAGAGCTTACGGCACAAGAGCGGGACTTATAAGATACGCTCTTATTCTTATTGTTTTTGTAGTGCTTTGCCTTACGGATTTTTCATACCCGTTGGCTGCATTCCTGGGAATGATGGGATTGAAGATAGGTGCATACTTATCTCCCCTTATCAATAAAAAATTTTTAAAAAAATAATATGAGGAGGTGAACGCATGGTTATTGGATTATTGTTATCTGCCGATAGCGAAGTCGATTTTATGATCCATGGGATTTTTTCCTATAATTTCTTCGGCCATGAAGTGTGGATAACAACCAGTCATGTATGCTTGCTGATAGTACTGCTTACGCTTATGGTGTTCTTATTCATAGCCGGAAGAGTAATGAAGCATGCAACAGAAGTACCGCAGGGTTTCCAGAATGTGGTTGAGCTTATAGCTGAATCTCTGGATAAGATGGTTGATTCAACCATGGGCAAAAACGGAAAGAACTTCCGCAACTACATCGGAACGATCTTCATATTTATTTTATTCTCAAATATATCGGGTCTGTTAGGATTAAGAGCGCCCACAGCCGACTATGGTACGACGTTACCGTTGGGTATTGCGACATTTACCCTGATATTTGTGAATAAGATTAGATATCAGAAGGTTTCAGGCTTTTTGAAAGGACTTATGGATCCTTGGCCGTTCTGGATGCCGATTAATATTATCGGTGACGTGGCCGTACCGATTTCATTGTCCTTGCGTTTGTTTGCCAACGTTCTTTCGGGAACGGTAATGATGGCACTTGTATACGGCTTGTTAAGCAAGATAGCATTTTTCTGGCCGGCTGCTTTGCACGTATACTTCGATCTGTTTTCGGGAGCTATCCAGACGTACGTTTTCTGTATGCTGACAATGACTTATTTGTCAGATGCGATGACAACGGAATAACAGAAATGTTTATATAATTCTTCAAAAGAGGTCGGGAAGGCGACCGGGAAGAATTGTGGTTTACATAAGTAATAAAAACTATCAAGAATAGGTTTAGGAGGAATTAAGTATGGAATTCAACACAGAATTTATTAAGGGTTGTTCAGCAATCGGTGCAGGTCTTGCTCTTATCGCAGGTATCGGACCCGGTGTAGGCCAGGGTATCGCAGCAGGACATGCAGCATCAGCAGTAGGACGTAACCCCGGAGCAAAGGGTGATGTAACAAGTACTATGTTACTTGGTCAGGCCGTAGCAGAGACAACCGGTCTTTATGGTCTGTTAGTTGGTATGATCCTTCTCTTCGTTCAGCCATTAGCAAAATAAAGCCCCCAAAGAATTAATTGACAGAAAGGAGGCAGTAAGTTAATGGATCCAAGATTGTTTGATCTTGACTTTCAGCTTTTACATGATGCATTGCTTACGCTGATAGCGGTCATTACATTATTCTTCTTTGCATCTTATTTCTTTTTCAATCCCGCAAGGGAATTCCTGAAAAAGAGACAGGACAAGATCAAGGGTGAACTTGATGAAGCAAAGAACAGCAAAGAAGAAGCTGAAGCTTTAAAAGCAGAATATGAGCAGAAGCTTAAGGATGTGGACAAGCAGGCAGAAGCAATTCTCAGCGAAGCAAGAAAGAAAGCAATAGATAATGAGGCTTCAATCGTGGCAAAGGCCAAAGAAGAAGCCGGAGCAATTATTTCAAGAGCCAACACGGAAGCAGAACTCGAGAAGCAGCGTGTAGCCGATGATGTTAAGAAAGAAATGGTTAACGTTGCGGCTGAATTGGCTAAGAAGGTAATCGGCGAGAATATGAATGACAGTGTTCAGGATCGCCTTGTAGAAGACACATTAAAGGAAATGGGTGAGAGTACATGGCTAAGCTAATCAGCAAGACCTATGGAGATGCCCTTTTAAGCGTAGCGGTTGAGGAAGACAAGATTGATTCCTTCGCTGAAGAGATCGCGGCACTTGAGAATGTGTTACAGGATAATCCTGATTTCGACAGACTTATCAATAATCCCCGTGTTGCCATGGAGGATAAAGTTAAGGTTGTTGAAAATGTTTTTAAAGGACACTTAAGTGATGAAATAATCGGTTTCATGACAATGATAGTGTCTAAGGGCAGATTCACACAGATACATGAGATCCTTCAGTATTTTACTGATCAGGTAAAGAAGCTGAAGGGAATTGGAGTGGCTTATGTGACAACCCCCAAGGAACTGACAGAGAGTCAGAAGAAGGATGTTGTGAACAAGCTCACAGACACTGCCGGATTCAAGACCATGGAAATGCATTACGAAGTAAAGCCTGAACTTATAGGTGGAATGCAGATTCGCATCGGTGACAGAGTTGTAGACAGCAGTGTTAGTACAAAGATTACAAAGATGCAGCAGGGACTGATGAAGATACAGCTTGCTGACAATCAGAATTAGGAAAGGAACAGATCCATGAATTTAAGACCAGAAGAAATAAGTTCAGTCATCAAGGATCAGATCAAGCGATATGCCAATGAGATGGAAGTATCCGATGTAGGTACGGTAATCCAGGTGGCAGACGGTATTGCCCGTGTACATGGTCTTGAAAAAGCTATGCAGGGCGAACTTCTTGAGTTCCCGGGCGAGATATACGGTATGGTGCTTAACCTCGAAGAGGACAACGTAGGTGTCGTTCTTCTCGGTAACAGCAAGAATATCAGTGAGGGAGATATCGTTAAGACTACAGGACGAGTTGTTGAGGTTCCTGTAGGTGATAATATGCTTGGCAGAGTCGTTAATGCATTGGGACAGCCTATTGATGGCAAAGGACCGATCCAGACTGACAAGTATCGTCAGATTGAAAGAGTTGCATCAGGTGTTATCACAAGAAAGTCCGTTGATACACCTTTACAGACAGGTATTAAGGCTATCGATTCCATGGTTCCAATCGGACGTGGACAGAGAGAGCTTATTATCGGTGACCGTCAGACAGGTAAGACGGCAATCGCAATTGACACTATCATCAACCAGAAGGGACAGGGTGTTAAGTGTATATATGTTGCCATCGGTCAGAAGGCATCTACAGTTGCTAATATTGTTAAGACACTTGAAGAATACGGTGCTATGGCTTATACAACCATCGTTGCTTCTACGGCAAGTGAGCTTGCACCGCTTCAGTATATTGCACCATATGCAGGATGTGCTATCGGTGAAGAATGGATGGAAAACGGAGAGGATGTACTGGTTATCTATGATGACTTAAGCAAGCATGCTGCTGCATACCGTACACTCTCATTGCTCCTTAAGAGACCACCGGGACGTGAGGCATATCCCGGAGACGTATTCTATCTGCATTCAAGACTTCTTGAGAGAGCAGCCAGAATGTCGGAAGAATATGGCGGAGGCTCACTTACAGCGCTTCCTATCATTGAGACACAGGCAGGAGACGTATCAGCATATATTCCTACCAACGTAATTTCCATTACAGACGGTCAGATATATCTTGAAACAGAAATGTTTAATTCGGGTTTCCGTCCTGCGGTTAACGCCGGACTTTCGGTATCACGAGTTGGTGGTGCCGCTCAGATTAAGGCTATGAAGAAGATTGCCGCTCCTATTCGTGTGGAGCTTGCACAGTACAGAGAACTTGCAGCATTTGCTCAGTTCGGTTCCGAGCTGGATAACGATACAAAAGAGAAGCTTGCACAGGGTGAAAGAATCAGAGAGATTCTTAAACAGCCACAGTACAAGCCCATGCCAGTTCAGTATCAGGTAATCATTATCTATGCGGCAACAAACAAATACCTTATCGATATTTCGGTTTCGGATATCACAAGATTTGAGAGCGAGCTCTTTGAGTTCCTTGATACAAAGTATCCTGAAATACCTAAGAATATCGCGACAGAGAAGCAGATAAGCGATGCTACGGATGAACTGCTTAAGAAGGCTATCGTAGAATTCAAAGAACAGTTCAAGTAAGCTTAACAGATTGGAAGGTGATAATGTATGGCGTCTATGAGAGACATCAAAAGACGTAAAAGTAGTATCCAAAGTACTGGACAGATCACTAAAGCCATGAAGCTTGTCTCAACGGTTAAGTTACAGCGTAGTAAACAGGCGGCTATCAACAGCAAAGATTATTTTAATTATATGTACAGGACTGTACAGTCCATGCTTGCAAAGGCCGGATCCATTAATCATTCTTTTGTAAAAGGCAATGACTCTTCCAAGAAAGCAGTCATAATGATAACGGGTAACAGAGGCCTGGCAGGCGGATATAATTCAAACATAGTTAAGACCGTAACAAGAAGCGGAATGAACAAAGATGATATGGTCATCTATTCTGTAGGTAAGAAAGGCCGTGAAGCAATGCACAGATACGGCTACGAACTTGCAGCTGATTATTCCACAATGATTGATGCACCTCAGTATGATGATGCGATGAGATTGTCGGCAGTACTTCTCAATGCATTCAGAAACGGTGAGATTGGCGAGATATATCTTGCATACACAGGCTTCAAGAATACGGTTGTACATGAGCCCAAACTCATAAAACTTCTTCCGGTAGAATTAAGCGAAGATGCGGAAACAAACGAGCAATCCAAGGTTCCCATGAACTTCGAGCAGGAAGAGGAAGAAGCGCTTGAACTCATCATCCCCAAATATGTCACAAGTCTGATATACGGCGGTATGATTGAGTCGGTTGCCAGTGAGAACGGCGCACGTATGCAGGCGATGGACAATGCTACATCAAATGCCGAAGAAATGATTGATAAGCTGACACTGCAGTACAACAGAGCCAGACAGGGTTCTATTACGCAGGAACTTACAGAGATTATTGCCGGTTCACAGGCGATATCTTAGTGTGTGCAGTATAAAATTTATTCTAGAAAGGAAAAAACAATGGCAGATAAGACAATCGGTAAAATTACCCAGATTATCAGTGCCGTACTTGATATCAAGTTTGCTGACGGTAAGCTTCCGGATATTAATGAAGCTATAAAGATAACAAGAACAGACGGAAGTGTACTTGTTGTAGAAGTTGCACAGCATTTGGGCGACGATACGGTAAGATGTATTGCCATGGGTCCTACAGACGGTCTCGTAAGAGGCATGGATGCAGAGGCTACAGGTGCTCCTATCACTGTACCTGTCGGAGAGAATACATTGGGAAGAATGTTCAATGTATTGGGAGAACCCATTGACAATATTCCGGCTCCGGAGGTAACTACCTATGAGCCTATACACAGACCCGCTCCTGAATTCGTTGAGCAGGCAACTGAAGCAGAGATACTTGAGACAGGTATTAAGGTAGTCGATCTTCTTTGTCCTTATCAGAAGGGTGGAAAGATCGGTCTGTTCGGTGGTGCCGGAGTTGGTAAGACCGTACTTATACAGGAGTTGATCAGAAATATCGCTACAGAGCATGGTGGATACTCAGTATTTACCGGCGTTGGAGAGCGTACAAGAGAAGGTAATGACCTTTATTACGAAATGAAGGAATCAGGCGTTATCGATAAGACTACAATGGTGTTCGGACAGATGAACGAGCCCCCGGGAGCAAGAATGAGAGTAGGTCTTACAGGACTTACAATGGCAGAGTACTTCCGTGATAAGGCAGGAAAAGACGTTCTTCTGTTCATTGATAACATCTTCAGATTTACACAGGCAGGTTCTGAGGTATCAGCCCTTCTCGGACGAGTACCTTCAGCCGTTGGTTACCAGCCTACATTGCAGACAGAGATGGGTGCTCTTCAGGAGAGAATCACATCTACAAAGAACGGATCAATCACATCTGTTCAGGCTGTATACGTACCTGCGGACGACCTTACAGACCCTGCGCCTGCTACAACATTTGCACACTTGGATGCTACAACGGTTCTTAGCCGTTCCATCGTTGAGTTGGGTATCTATCCTGCGGTTGATCCTCTTGAATCAACTTCACGTATTCTTGATCCCAGAATCGTTGGAGAAGAGCATTACAATGTAGCGCGTGGTGTTCAGGAAATCCTTCAGAAGTATAAGGAATTACAGGATATCATTGCTATCCTTGGTATGGACGAGCTTGGTGAAGAAGATAAGCTTGTTGTATCAAGAGCACGTAAGATCCAGAGATTCCTTTCACAGCCTTTCTTTGTTGCCGGTCAGTTCACAGGACTTGAAGGTAAGTATGTTCCCGTACAGGAAACAATCAGAGGCTTCAAAGAGATTATTGAAGGTAAGCATGACGATATTCCGGAGAGTTATTTCCTTAATGCCGGAAGCATCGACGATGTTCTTGCTCGTGTTAAATAATACAGCCTCCTAAGGAAGAGGAACAGATATGGCAGATAGTTTTGAAATAAGAATTATTACACCCGATCGAACTTTCTATGTGGGAGAAGCCGAAATGGTGGAATTCAACACCACGGAAGGCGAGATAGGTGTATATAAAAATCATATACCCATGACGGTAATCATCAAGCCGGGTATTTTGACCATAACGGGTCAGGAAGTAAAGAAAGCAGCTTTACATTCGGGCTTTGCGGAAATACTTCAGGATTCCGTTACGATTCTGGCAGAAGTAATAGAATGGCCGGAAGAAATTGATGAGGAACGTGCAATAGCTGCTAGGGACAGAGCTGAGAAGAGAATCAGAGAGCATGATCCCAAGACGGATATTGCCAGAGCCGAGACTGCATTACAGAGAGCAGTTGCAAGAATTAATGTTATCAGATAAATAATCAAAGACCATGTGCATTATGAATGTGTGCATGGTCTTTGTGAGTAGAAGCGATTATGAAGATATGGATCAGGAGAGGCATTGTCGCATTGGTATTCGTTGCGGCATTAGTCGGATTCTCATTATATTTTAATCAGAGCAGAACCGATATGACTATAGAGATGCAGCAGGCATCTCTTCCTGTTGTGTATATAAATATAGCGGACAACTACGTTAATGAAATGCACGGCTATATGGAAAAAATGGATGTGGGAACCATGAAAGGTCCCATAACACCCATAGGCGACAACAGAAAAGTCACCTTCGTGGTGGAAAAATACGGTAAAAACATATCTTCTCTTTCCCTGGAAGTAAGAAGTCTTGACGGCGAACGCCTGATAGAGGACACGCCCATCGTCAATTACAGAGACCTTACCAACGAACTCCAGACAACGGTAAGTCTTAAGGATTTGATCGAAGAGGGAAAGGAATATAATGTAACACTTATCCTGGAGCTGTCCGACGGAAGAAATGTATATTACTATACCAGAGTGGTTCAGAACGAAGAAGCGGACGCTGCGGACAAGATAGGATTTGTACTGGACTTTAACAGTAAGACCTTCTCTAAGGCCGATATCAAGGACCTGTCTGCATATCTGGAGCCGAGCAGAGAAGGTGACAATACTGATTTCGGTAATGTCAACATACACAGCAACAGCAACCAGATATCCTGGGGAGACATGGAGCCTTATCCCGAATCTCAGAAGCGTATTACTCTGTATGAGATAGGCAAGGAGATGGCTTCAATACAGTTGAAATATCAGGTCCTTACCAGAATTGACGGAGAGACCAGACATTTTAATGTAACAGAGTTCTACAGGATAAGAAAAGGAACGGAAAGATATCATCTCATAAGCTTTGACAGAAAGATGTCGGAGATATTTGTAATGGGTGATAATGTAGTTGAAGAGACCGGAATGAATCTGGGTATTCAGGAAGATCCTCTGGAGATAGTTCAATGCGAAGGAGGAGATGTAATAGCTTTTACCAACGGCGGTCGTCTCTACAGCTACAATATTGCGGAAAACAAACTTGCCAGAATATTTGCTTTTTACGATGATTCCGAAGACGATATCAGGCATCAGTACCAGTCAAACAACATTAAGATCCTTAATGTGGAAGAGAACGGTAATGTCTCTTTTATAGTATACGGATATATGAACCGAGGAACTCATGAAGGACGCGTGGGCGTAGAGCTGTGCTATTACAACAGTCTCGTAAATACCATTGAAGAGCAGGTGTTTGTGCCTTATTCGAAGTCCTATGAGATTCTTAAATGCGATATTGAAAAGCTCAGTTACTTCAATACAATGGGCGATTTCTTCCTATATATGGACGGAGCCATATATAACATATCCACCGAAAAGATGAATTACAAGGAAGAGGCCTCCAATCTGTACACGGATACATTCTTTGTATCCGGAAGCGGCAATTACGTCGCATGGCAGGAAAAAGA
>JAEEGH010001995.1_pt1 | contig 56720 bp, 46 predicted proteins | sample 9134181 | NCBI WGS metagenome assembly JAEEGH01 (sample SAMN16246544, study PRJNA631951) | gut metagenome | biome: gut microbiome; feature: rumen; material: DP-attached | host: Bos | place: Iran: Karaj | collected 2018-10 | reverse complement strand
TGGAGGATTTGTTCTTTCTTGTCCATGTCTACCATGTTTTAACTAATTATACAATTACAGCGCTCTTCTGAGCTACCATATATATAACGTAAAACTCTGGTCTACGTGGTACCCTTTTCGATTATTATGGTGGTATACTTTTTAATTACTATTTACATCGTGGACGGCATTCTGCTCATCACAAAACTAAAGAGCAATATGAAAGGTGCTCTGATGAGCGTTTCGGACAGAGTGCTGCTGCGTAAGAGGGCAATTATCGAAAGTGTCAACGACGAACTCAAGAATATCGCACAGATTGAACACTCAAGACATAGGTCAGTCTGCAACTTCGCTGCCAACCTGTTAGGAGCTGTTGCTGCCTACTGCTACTTCCCCAAGAAACCATCAATACAGGTGGTCAGAGTACTTGATAATCAGCTTACTCTCTTCTGATTTAATTTCGTCGAACTCACGTTATTTATTTAATGTACTTTTGAATAAAACAATCAAGAATCCGGCGGGGGCACAAAAATCTAACTTGGAATGATGGGCAATCAAATATTTGTTCACTTGTGGATTTTCCAAAGTCCTCGTGTGGATTTTCCAAAGTCCTCGTGTGGATTTGCCAAAGTCCTCGTGTGGATTTGCCAAAATCCTCGTATGGATTTGTTGGACATCACGAGAGCATGCTGATAGCATCCAAGCACTGCGACTTCATTAGCATTGGTGTCATGGTATCCATGAACTTCCTTGTAATCTGCTCTTGATGGCTTTTGAAACTCGAGTAATGTATAATCTTGGTCTGTGTAGTGCCTTTATGGGATTGTTATGGCGACATACTTTCAATTACTGTTTAATGGAGACTGGGCTGCTTGTTCGCGTGGGTAGCTGTTTTTTGTGTTCTCGCACGAATTTTATATAGAAATGAAAAACTTTGAACTCCAAACTTTAAACTCTAAACTTTATTTTGTACCTTTGCAGAGAAAAACAAAGCATAATGGAAGTCATTCGGAGTTTTACCATCGACCACACTAAGTTGAAGCCTGGTATCTATGTTTCCCGCGAGGACAAAGGCTTCACTACTTTCGACCTTCGCATCACAGAGCCTAACAAAGAGCCTGCTGTTTGTCCGGCTGCAATGCATAGCCTGGAGCATTTGATGGCAACATGGTTCCGCAACTCCTGTGCAAAGGAGGATGTCGTTTATGTCGGACCTATGGGGTGCCTCACTGGAATGTATATTGTGATGACAGGCAACTATTCCGTTCAAGACATGCGCAAGCTGACCATAGAGTGCCTGGAGTGGGTTCTGACTCAGGATGAGGTTCCAGCCACTACTCCCGATGCTTGTGGAAACTATCTGTTGCACGATTTGCCTATGTGCAAGTGGGAAAGCAAGAGATACCTACAGCGACTGAGGGATGATTTCCACTGCGAATACACGAAGCTGCAGATAACCCTTGAAGATGGCAAGGTGTTTTCGGACGCATAATATGAGAGAGTTAAGTATGGAGAATCCTATATATGCCCATGATACACTGGAGTTTGTCACAGTTGCTGCGGAGTATTGTGCTTTGCTGGAGAAGCCAACAGACAACGGACAACAAGGTGAAGATGTTTTGATAACCACTCTGCTCAAGTTGTTGCCATTGCTCTACATGAAGGTGCAACTCTTGCCTGAGGTGGATACCGAGGGGGCTTTCGTGCCTAAGGACCAAGTGACGGAGGAGGACTATAATTATGTAAGAGAAGGACTCTACAGCCTTTTGCACGAACATGACGAATACGAGATGCTGGTATGGGACGAGGATATGCAGACAGAAGAAAGTCGATGGTGCTCGGTCAGCGAAGGTCTTGCCGACATCTATCAGGCTCTCAGGAACTTCGTGGCTGTTTATCAACAAAGAGTTGAACCCTGTATGCTGGATGCGCTTTGGCAAGTGAGAGACAACTTTGAGCTTTACTGGGGACAGACTTTGCTTGATGTTCTCCGGCAGCTACACAAGATAAAGTACTCATTGAAGATAGAAAATTGAAAAAAATATTTGACAAATACGATAAACAACTCTTGCAGGACTTGCCTCGTGCCCTCTTCCCTGGGCACATTGAGGTCATCGTCAGCGAAAGAGAAGCAGAAAAGGCGGTGAATTTCCTCATGAGTCAGTCATTGCTCGGCTTTGATACGGAGACCAAACCCTCGTTCAAACCAGGAAAGCAATACCAGGTGTCGTTGCTGCAAGTGTGTAGTGGCGGCTTCTGTTTCCTTTTCAGACTCAACCACATTGGTCTGCCTCAATGCCTGATAAAACTGCTTGAAGACAAGAGGATAACGAAGGTGGGACTCTCCTGGCATGATGACTTGAGAGCCTTGAACCAGCGTGCAAAGTTTCGTGCAGGTACATTCATCGACCTGCAGGACATAGCAAAAGAGATGGGCATCGTAGACATCAGTCTGCAGAAGCTCTATGCAAATATTTTCGGAGAGAAAATATCCAAGGGTCAGCAGCTCAGCAACTGGGAAGCAGACATACTGACAGAGCCACAGAAGCTTTATGCTGCCACCGATGCCTGGGCTTGCATCCAGCTCTACAAAGAAATGATGAGGATGAAGAAGGAGGGGTTTGAGTTGGAGGTGAAAAGTGAGTGTGAAGATTTTGCTATTGCTCAAACTTTAGAATCGTGAATATGAATTATGAAATAAAGAAGATAATTCTTCGCAAAGGAAAGGAAGAAAGCCTTGGGCGCTTTCATCCTTGGATATTCAGCGGTGCCATCCATCACACAGAAGGAGGCAAGCTTGAGGAAGGCGACATAGTGGAGGTGCTTGCTTCTGACGGTCGCTTCCTTGCAATCGGTCATTGGCAGATAGGCAGCATTGCCGTCCGCGTGCTAACCTTCAAGCGTCAACCTGTCAATCAGACTTTCTGGCGGAAACGCCTCGCAGCAGCACTTGATGTTCGTCGCACAATTGGTGTTGCCGGCAGAGAAGACAACGACATCTACCGCCTTGTTCATGGCGAGGGAGACAACCTGCCGGGGCTGGTCATCGACATCTATGGCTCCACAGCAGTCATGCAGGCTCATAGTGTGGGTATGCATGTGTGCCGAAGCGAGATTGCACAGGCGCTTAGAGAAGTGATGGGAGAACAGCTCAAAGCCATCTATTACAAGAGCGAGACAACTCTTCCCTTCAAGGCTCAGCTTGGGCAGGAGAACGGCTTCCTCTATGGGGAAAGCAGTGATGATGTGGCCAGGGAGAATGGACTTGCTTTTCATATTGACTGGCTGAAAGGACAAAAGACAGGCTTCTTCGTTGACCAGCGTGATAATCGCTCTCTGGTGGAACATTACTCAAAAGGCCGCAAAGTGCTCAACATGTTCTGTTATACAGGAGGCTTCAGCGTTTATGCCATGAGGGGTGGGGCAGAGCTGGTGCATTCTGTGGACAGCAGCGCAAAAGCTGTTGAGCTTGTGGATGCTAACATCGGACTTAACTTCCCTGATGACAATCGACACGAAGCCTTTGCGGAAGATGCCTTTAAATTCATGGAGCAGATGCAGGAGAAGTACGACCTTATCATCCTCGACCCGCCTGCCTTTGCCAAGCACAAGGACGCACTTCACAATGCCTTGCGAGGCTATACGAAACTCAATGCTAAAGCATTCGAGAAGATACAGCCAGGCGGTATCCTTTTTACCTTCAGTTGCTCACAAGCTGTCAACAAAGACCAGTTCCGAACAGCAGTCTTCACTGCTGCTGCATTGGCACGCAGAAAAGTGCGTATCCTGCATCAGTTGCATCAACCTGCTGACCATCCCATCAACATCTATCATCCTGAAGGCGAGTACCTGAAAGGCTTGGTGCTGTATGTAGAATAAAGACCTCCTCTGACTTCCCTATAAGAGAGAGGATAAATAAATGGTAAATAGTAAATCGTCAAATAGTAAATATCATGTTGAACTTAAAATTCCGTCTTACTCTTCTCAATTTCCTTGAGTTTGCCGTTTGGGGAGCTTATCTGACCTCCATGGGCACCTATCTTGCTGGTGTTGGACTTGGTTCCCACATTGGTTGGTTCTATTCCGTACAAGGCATTGTGAGCATCTTCATGCCTGCATTGATGGGCATTCTTGCTGACCGCTGGATGGAAGGACAACGCGTTTTGAGTCTTTGCCATGCATTAGCAGGCCTCTTTATGATAGCCGCTTCCTGGTATGGCTATCAGGCAGGCGATGCTGTGCAGTTCAGCACATTGTTCTCCCTTTATTCCCTTTCCGTAGCCTTCTTCATGCCTACCATAGCCCTCAGTTATTCTGTGGCATACTCGGCACTTGAGAAAGCGGGATTGGATACCGTGAAAGCCTTCCCGCCTATTCGTGTCTGGGGAACGGTCGGCTTCATTGTGACCATGTGGATTGTTGACCTTTGTGGCTTGCAGTCAACGCCAGGACAATGGATGGTGAGTGGCTGTCTAAGTCTTGTAATGGCAGCATATTCCTTGACAATGCCTCGTATGCCTGTCAATAATGATGAAAGCAAGCAGAAGACTCTGTTTGAGGCACTTGGATTAAATGCATTCAAGTTGTTCTTAAATCCGAGGATTGCCGTCTTCATGGTGTTTGCCATGCTTCTTGGCTTCTGTCTTCAGATATCGAATGGCTATGCCAATCCCTTCATTACAAGCTTTGGCAGTATCGCAGAATATCAGTCAACCTTCGGTGTTCAGCATGCCAACATCCTCATCTCTCTGTCACAAATGAGTGAGACACTCTGCATCCTGCTCATCCCGTTCTTTCTCTCTCGTTTTGGTATCAAGAAGGTAGTGCTTATCGCTTTGCTGGGATGGGTGTTGAGATTCGCTTTCTTCGGATTAGGAAACCCAGGCAATGGTGTTTGGCTCTTCCTGCTTTCGATGCTGGTTTATGGTGTTGCCTTCGACTTCTTCAACATTTCCGGCTCGCTCTTTGTCAATCAAGTAACTGGCGACACCATTCGCAGCAGTGCCCAAGGCCTTTTCATGATGATGACAAATGGCTTGGGAGCTTTCATAGGAACCCTTGTGGCTCAAGCTGTCATCAATCACTATGTATTCACGCCTCAGGCTTCAGGAGCCTCTGGAGCAGAAGTGGTGGCAGGTTGGCAGACAAGTTGGTTTATCTTCGCAGCTTATGCTTTCGTGGTAGCTGTTCTCTTTGCGATATTCTTCCGTTACAAGCATATCAGAGAGAAATAGATGAAGGAAGAGCGTTTCTTTTATGACCCGCAGGTTAGTGGCGAGTTGCCTGGGGAGGAAGCTCATCATGCAGTGAAGGTGCTTCGCTTGCAGGTGGGCGATGAGATAAGGCTGATGGATGGGAAAGGCACATTCTATCGTGCCGTCATCACAGCAGCCACAGGCCATCGTTGCCTCTATAGTATTGAAGAGACTCAGCCGCAAGAGCCTGTCTGGAAGGGGCATCTGCATCTTGCAATGGCGCCAACCAAGCTGATGGATAGGGTGGAGTGGTTTGCAGAGAAAGCAACGGAGATAGGTTTCGACGAGCTAACCTTCCTTGATTGCCAGTTCAGCGAAAGGCGAGTAGTAAAGGAAGAACGCATAGACAAGATTCTTGTTTCGGCAGTCAAGCAGAGCCACAAGGCCTGGAAACCGAAATTGAATGGCATGATGCGCTTCCGTGACTTCATCAAACAGGAACGAGAAGGGGACAAGTTCATCTGCCATTGTTATGGCCCCAACCCTTTCCTTGAAGGGAGGGGAGAAGATAGTTCTGCCACTGAGGAAGCAACTACTCATCTCTCTGCAAGGGAGAAGTCGGAAGAGGGGCTGCCTCTCCTCTTCGATGTCCTTCGTTCTGGTGTCCCAACCACAGTTCTCATCGGGCCAGAAGGTGACTTCAGCATTGATGAGGTGAAGTTTGCAATGGAGCATGGCTATCAGGGTGTCAGTCTTGGCCGAAGTCGTCTTCGAACAGAAACAGCAGCCCTTGTAGCCGTCCACATGATGCAACTGAAGAATGCTTTGTAGCCACTCATTCAAAACTTCCCGTGTCTAGTTCGCAAACTAAACACGCTTAGTTCGCAAACTAAACATGTTTAATTCACAAATAACCCGTGTGATGTTTAGTGACAACACACGGGTTATTTAAATCCTTAACAGCAAAGGAGGACAATAGAGTCTGTGAAAGACTTCTTACCAAATGTCTTCAGGACGCTCTGGATTGTCGTAAACCTCCTTCGGACAGTATTCCATGTAGTCCATATAGAACTCCATTTCCTCGGAGTCGAGCACGGACTTGGCCCTTAGATAATAGGTCTTGTCGGGATCTAATGTCTGGCGAACAACAATATAGCGCAGGTTTGAGCTACGATTTCGCTCGATATCGCCACTACTGCCATTTGCTGTAACAGTCTTGGCTCCCTTCATGACACCATTGTTACGGAGGCGTTTGTCGACCTCGATATTGTAGTCTTCATCATCGCCATCGGGTTCATAGCCGACATTCATGCTGCCAATACCTCTGGTCAGGTTAACCGGAATACCTGCAGCAGGCATCTTCTTCGGGTCGTCGCCAAAGTAGAATTGCTGGATGCCTCGGTCGCCGTTGGGAAGAACATCATATCGGAACTCATAGGTGCCTCGGCGAGGAACTGGCGGCAGCTTGAAGGTAAGCTCGAAGCGACCTTTGGCTTTCATCTCGTCGCTATGGAGATTGCACCAGTTATAGCCGTATGCATTGAGATAGATGAAGATGGTCTGGTCGTTCATCTGCATGTTTTCGAAGTAGTTGTAGATTCTTGTGGGCGGAATGTAGACATCCTGATTCTTCTGGTCTGCTGACAGTTTCAGGCGGATGTCATTGGACATTGCTTCAGGGAAGAGAGACATTCCATCGAAGCGAAGGCGTTGCTTTGCAAGATTGTCGCGCACTTTGTCGTTATAGGAGAGTGGGGCATCGATGGGATATATGCAACAGTTGACGATGTCGTTGAGTATGGCTCTCTCTGGATTCTTGTCAATCCGGCAACCCACTTTGTCTTCGTCGCAAGAAAGTTCATGCAGGACTTCTCTTCTGTTTTGCTCGAGGTTGGGGAAACGGTTGAGATAGACACCGTTGCTTTCCTTGCTTTCATAGATCTTCAGGATGCGTCGCTTGCCCATTGTGGTGTATATTTCATACATCGGAATAGTGAAAGTCTGCCTGTTGGCATCGTATCCGAACTCGTTTCTGTGGAAGACCAGACGGTCTGAAGGTGTTCGGAAGGGCAAGATATGATAGGTGGTCCATTGATAAAGGAGGTTAGCCTCTTTACTGTAGTTCTCGTCGGTCACAAACTGGTCATCATCAGAATACTGGTGATTGTCGATTATCCATTGCATCAGCTGTGGCAGCAATGTGGAAGAGGGAGCCGTCGGGTCGAGTCCCTGCTCACGCCAGAAGTCGTCGGTTTCTGCAAAGATGGTGAAACCATAAAGTCGGTGACGAGGAGTCCAGTTGGGATTGAGTCCGCCGCTGGTGCTATGGTGATGTCCGTCGATATACAGGCTTACACGATCCGGTATCTGTCCTCTCAGATAACGGTTCTCATAGACTTCGTCCCTGATTTTAGAGAGCGTATCCATGAGTCCGCAGGCTTGTATGGCCTTTGCCATTACAAGAAAGCCCTCCTTCTGATGCTCGAGCAAGTCTTGCAGATACATGGATGCTGTGATGTCCTTCGGAGCAATGACTTTGCCTACTTGATGAATGACACCGTTAGTGGCAAGAATGTCGCGCTCGGAAATGCTGATGGGACAGGTGTTGTTAATATAGACGGAATCGGGATAACCTGTTATGTACCGCACAGATAGCCTGCGGTCGTTCATGTTGTTCAAGGGAAACTCTGTTCCTGTTTCAGGTGGGAAAGCGTTCACCAGGTAGGCCTCTTCGTTATCGCCCGAGTCTATGACAGAATTCAAGACTATGACCTTATAGATAGAGTCGCGCTTGTGGTCGCTGTAGAAAGCGTCCCATGATGGCTCGCTCAAGAGGTCGGGCTCTTCCTCATGGAGCTTCTTTAAATATTCATTGATGGCATCGTTGGTTGGGGCAAAGACGGTATAGTGACCTCTTGCCGTGAGCAGTTCTCCAACGGTACTTTTGCTTACAATCGAGATGGAGGTATGTTTCAGCAGGCGAACATATTCAGAATAAGTGTTGTGTTTCTCCAGATAGCTCATCACACAATCCGATGTAAACACATATCGGGCTGATGTGTCAATGTTTTCATGACAAGCCCAGCCGGATATCAGGATAAACGATGTTAAAATAACCTTTCCAAATAGTTTCTTCATGGCTAAGTTATGTTTATGTTGTTAGTTCTTGACCGCAAATTTACAAAATATTTCATTATACATAACACATAATTCATAAATATTTTATATTTTTGCAGCAGAAAAGCAGAAAGAAACAAAATAAAATATGAAAGAAGAAAAGAAAGTAGCAAAAAAGAAGGCTCCAAAGAAAAAAGTAGGCAAGACATTGGAGTGCATACTCGACCTGAACTCAAACAACATCTGGGACCTCGATGAATATGGCATTGCAGATGCATGGGAAAGGGAACGCGAGACTGAGGATTTCAGCATCAGTGAGCCGAAGCTTCTCAACACCATAAGGCTTGCCTTCGAAGTCGTACACTATAACCCCGAGGATGAGCGGGAAGTGGCAAAATATGAGAATGGCGATTGGGCGAAACTGACACATTGCAAAGAGGAGAAAGGCTGTGTTGCAATCCGCAGGAAAGCCATCGAACGCATCACCGACCTCAGTTATGAGAACATCAGGCACATATCCACAGCCATGCTCCTTGAGCTTATCGACCGCAACTTCGGTGGTGGCTGGGATGCTATATCCCTTGCCATTCGCGACATCATAGAGACTGGTTTCGAGATAAGCACCACCCAACTGCCGGCAAGCCGCATCAATGCTCCTGGTGGTACTGTGGAGAAAAAGAAAGCACAAGGCTTTGATGTCCTCGAGATACCTAAAGGCACTTGGGTGGAAGCCATCTTTGCCAAGAAGAAAGACCCTGTCGAGAAGATACACATGGACTTGCCCGAAAGGCAGTATGACGAGGATGGCAATCCGCTACCTCTCTCTGAGGATTATGAAACGGCTGATGAGAATGAAGACGATGGCCTCGAGAACGATGACACCTTTTTCAGCAGCCTCACCCCAGAAGCCGATGTGAAAGACATCGAAGAAGAAGGCCTCTCAATCGAAGATACAGGAGGAGTGGAAGAAGAGGATGAGTAGATAAAGGTAAACAGGAAACCCCTTATACATTATATATATAATATAGCAGAAAAGCCGAAAGCCACGAATTTGTTCGTGGCTTTCTTTATTTTTCTGATAGTTTTCCCTCACTCTTGGCTTTTGAGTGCGTTCCAAAGCTTACAACTCCAAGGGAAGGCTCTCGCCTCCGAAGCGGTCGAGGGCTGTGATAGCGAGGTGGTAGTTATGGTAATAAGCGCCAAGCAGGCTATAGACAAAGCTTGTGTCGTAGGTCACTCTGACGATGTTTCGGGGATTGCTCGTGTCAACAGGCTGCTTTCGGCTGGCATAAATCACAAACCGGCAATTCTCCGTATCAGTCTTCCACTCAATCCTTTCATTGACGCCGCCAACTCTTTCTCTCGACACAAGCCTGGGCTTCTCAGGCCTCGATGTGCTCTGCCAAGTCATGGGAGGCAGCAGGGCAGGGTAGGGATAGAAGGTCTTCTGCAGATAATCGTAGATGCCTTTGGTGTTGTCGGTCAGGAACTGACTGCGGAAATAAGCCTGTCCGCCCAGTCCCATCTGCCTGAGGTAGCAGAGTTCGCGCTGGATGATGCCCCATTCCCAGTCCTTCTCTTTCGGATGCAGGAAGTAGATGCCGAGCCCCGGAGCAACTGTCCGACCATAGTCATGCTCCTTCCAATCGACTGCAAAAGGGTAGAAGTGGTCGCCCTGGAAATACATCATAGGCAGAAGCATGTCCATGATGGCATCTTTGAGCCAGCCTTGAGCATCTTGATAAACTGCTCCCAGAGCTGACCAACCTTTTGCGGAGTAACGACTCAAATCATTATATTTGCCTACGGGCGAGCAGCTTACACGAATCCATGGCTTTAAAGCTTTAACACCTTCGTAGGCATCGCGAACCATCTTTGTGATGTTTTCCTCTCTCCAAGACCGCTTGTCCAGCCCCTTCCCAAACTTCTTGAATGTGGCCGCATCATTAAAACTCTGTGCATTCTCGGGGTAGCGAATGTAGTCGAAGTGAATGCCATCTACATCGTAATTGCTGACAATCTCTTGGCACAACTTGGTAAGATAGGCGGAAGAGCCTGGCAAACCAGGGTCGAGGTAGTATTGGTCGCCGTGCTTCTTCAGCAGCTCGGGATGTGTCTTGAGCAGACTCCTTTTGCCCATCTTCTTTGCGTTCTCTATCTTGAAGGCAGGCACGGTGACTATCCATGCATGGAGTTCCATCCCCCTTTTATGTGTCTCTTCAATAGCGAAGGCAAGAGGATCATAGCCTGGGTCACGGTCGAAAGTACCAGTCAGGCAGACATCCCAGGGCTCTATCTTGCTTGGATAGATGACCGAGCCACGGACTCTTGTCTGCAAGACCACGGTATTGATGCGGCAAGCCTGTAGCTGGTCGAGTATCTCGCAGAGTTCTTCCTGCTGAACTTGCCTGTTTAACGCATTTGTGGCTCTCGTCTTCGGCCAGTCCAAACCCATGATTGTGGTCAGCCATACTGCTCTGACCTCATATTTGGGTGCAAGGGGAGAATAAAGATAGGGCTGTTCTCCATCTTCCTCCACCTTTGGAGGGTTGACTGTTTTCGGGAGGTAATCGCTTTTCTTATGTAAGTTCTGAGCCTGTGATAAAGTGCTGAAAAGTGAGGCTAAGAGGTATATAATAATAGATAATGTATGTTTCATGCCACAAAGATACAAAGAAATTGAAAAATGAAAGTTGAAAATAGAAAGTTTTTTTGTATCTTTGTGCCGTGAAAGAAATAGCAAATGGTAAATCGATAAATAGGAAATAAAAAGGTGGTCACATTTTGTATTGCGTTGGTTCTGTTGGTGCTTGGATATTTCATCTATGGCACATTCGTTGAAAAAGTGTTCGGCGTTGATCCAAATCGCAAACCTCCATGCTACACGAGGCAGGACGGAGCCGACTACATTCCCATGCCTACCTGGAAGGTCTATACGGTTCAGTTTCTGAACATTGCCGGCACAGGTCCTATCTTCGGAGCCATGATGGGTGTGCTCTATGGCCCTGCTGCCTTCCTTTGGATAGTCTTTGGATGCATCTTGGGTGGTGCCATGCACGACTATATGGCAGGCATGATAAGCATTCGGCGAGATGGAATGGGCTTGCCCGAAATCATTGGCGACGAGTTGGGCAGTGTGTGCCGACTGGTGATGCGAGTGGTGTCGCTTGTCCTGATGATTTGTGTGGGAGCCAGCTTCGTGCTGATACCGGCAGGATTGATGGACCAGTTGACACTCAGGCTGTTCGATGTGGCCGACACTAACCTGATTTGGACGGTGCTCATCCTCGTCTTCTACCTTGCTGTCACAGTCTTCTCCATCAACAAAGTCATCGGTACCATCTATCCCATCTTCGGTGCAGCCTTGCTCATCATGGCCATCCTCATCGGTTTTGGCATCTTTACTCACGAAGGCAACATCCCCTCGTTTGCAGATTCCTTCAGCGACCACTATCCTGTCAGCTATACTCCTCTCTTCCCCGGACTCTTCATCACGATTGCCTGCGGAGCCGTGAGCGGTTTCCATGCCACGCAAAGTCCTATGATGGCGCGTTGCATTAAAAACGAGAAATATGGCCTGCGTTGCTTCTACGGAGCGATGGTGACGGAAGGTGTGGTAGCCCTCATTTGGGCTGCTGCTGCGATGAAGTTCGTCGATATGATGGATATTGCGGGGGCGACGCCTTATGAAAAGCTCTATAATGCCATGACGGCTTGCGGAACTGTCAAGATGAATCCGGGCCTTTTGGTTGAGCGAATGTGCAACGATTGGCTGGGTAATGCAGGACTTGTGCTTGCTGTGCTTGGCATTGTCGCAGCCCCGATGAGTACTGGTGGCAGCGCTTTCCGAGCAGCTCGAATGATTGTGGCGGACTTCAGTCACTACGACCAGAAGCCGCTCATCAAGCGTCTCATCCTCACAGCCCCCTTGTTTGCCGTCGCCATCGCCATGCTGAACGTCAGCAGCTTCAAGGTGCTTTGGCTCTATGTCTCTTGGTTCAACCAAGTCTTGGCCACCTTCACCTTCTTCACTATCGCTCATTTCCTGCGTCACAGGACAGACGAAAAAGGCATCCTGCCCAGTTCTTCCTGGCTGATAGCCTATTTCCCTGCAGTCTTCATGTGTGCTGTGAGCGCCTGCTTCATCCTGATTGACAAGGAGAATGGTTTCGGACTCGACCAGACTATGGGTTACACAATCGGTGGCATTTTTACCGCAATAGTGGCACTATGGTTTATGATAAAGAATATGAAAAACAAATAAATAATAACATTTGCCCTCAAAGGTTCTCCCCAATGGGGAGTTAGAGGGGGTCTTCAATTATGATTACATTTAGTATTTCTTTAGTTTGCCTTCTCATAGGCTATTTGCTTTACGGAGTCGTCGTTGAGCGAGTCATCCGTCCAAGCGATACAACTCAGATGCCTTGCTATACAAAACAAGACGGCGTGGACTTCATTCCGATGCCAGCTTGGCGCGTGTTTCTGATTCAATTCCTCAATATCGCAGGTACAGGTCCTATCTTCGGAGCCATTATGGGCATCCTTTACGGCCCAGCAGCTTATCTTTGGATTGTCTTCGGATGCATCTTTGCGGGAGCCGTTCACGACTATCTTTGCGGCATGATTTGTATTCGTCAGGGAGGTGTCTCTTTGCCTGAGATTATCGGCAACGAGCTTGGCAACGGAATGCGAATTGTGATGCGAGTCGGAGCCCTTGTGCTTCTCGTTCTCGTCGGCGCAGTCTTCGTAACGACGCCAGCTTCCTTGCTCGACAACATGACTCCCGACAAAGGCTGGTTCTTCACGAATGGCTTCTGGCTGACTGCAATCTTCCTCTACTTCATCTTTGCCACTCTGCTGCCCATCGACAAGCTCATTGGCAGAATTTATCCGCTCTTTGGATTTGCACTTTTAGCGATGGCAGTCGGCATTTGTTGGGGTATTTATACCAAAGAAGGTTGGATGCCGGAGATTACGGATGCGCCTTTCACCACTCATCACCCGAAAGGTTTGCCCATCTTCCCGCTCCTGTGCATCACCATTGCCTGTGGTGCGATTAGTGGCTTCCACGGAACTCAGAGCCCTTTGATGGCTCGATGCCTGACAAGCGAACGTCTTGGCCGTCCCATCTTCTACGGAGCCATGATAACCGAAGGCGTTGTGGCACTCATTTGGGCAGCCGCAGCAGTTAAGTTCGCCAGCATTTTGCCTGGAGAAGAAGGAGCGACGGCCTACGAGAAGCTTGCTGCTTTGGGCAATCCAGCCATTGTTGTGAAGGAGATTAGTGTAGGTTGGATGGGAACCGTAGGAGCAATTCTCGCCATTCTCGGCGTGGTAGCAGCGCCCATCACAAGTGGCGATACGGCCTTCCGAAGCGCTCGTCTCATCACAGCCGACTTCCTGCACATCAGCCAGAAGAGCATCGCAAAGCGCCTCATGCTTTGCCTTCCGCTCTTTGCCATTACAACAGGCCTGTTCTTCATCGACTTCGGCGTACTTTGGCGCTACTTTGCCTGGACCAATCAAACCCTTGCCTGCATCATGCTTTGGGCAGCTGCGGTTTGGCTTGCCAAGCAGAAGAAGTTCTATTGGATAGCGCTCGTGCCAGCCCTCTTTATGACGGTTGTAAGCGTTAGCTACATCATCACCAGCCCCGAAGGCTTCCGTCTCTCGCTCGAGATTGGTCTTATTGCCGGCTTTGCCATGATGGTCTTGCTGGCTCTTCTCTATTGTAAATTCCTTAATTCATTAACCAAATAAACAAAAAACATTATGAAAAAGATTCTCTTTTCTCTGCTTTTTGCAGTCGTTTCAATGGGTGCTTTCGCACAGTTCGAGCAAGGCACAAAGTATGTAGGCGCTAACCTTCAGGGCACAGGCTTTGGCATGGGTTACAGCAAGAACACCGACTTCTACATCGGTTTGCAGGCCAATGCCGGCTATTTCATTGCCGACAGTTGGATGCTGCTTGGCGAGTTCGGCTGGTCGCATCAGAATGGCAACAGCAGTGTAGGACTTGGTGCAGGCGCTCGTTACTACATGGTGCAGAACGGTCTCTTCTTTGGCGGTATGCTCAAGTACAAGCACATTCCCTCAAGTTTCAACAACATCTATCTGACTCCCGAAGTTGGCTATTGCTTCTACCTGAACGATCATGTCAGCATCGAGCCAGCTATCTATGTTGACATGTGCCTTAACCACTTCAAGGACTTCACAAATGTTGGCCTGAAGATTGGCTTCGGATACTACTTCTAAGAGGCAGACTACCGACGAAGTGACAAAAAGAAGCCGCACTCATCAAAAGGGTGCGGCTTTCTCTTATCTCTTGAACATGGGCCAATGGGTCAAATTGCAGGATAAAATCTTCTAAGATGTCGATATACACTACTTTTATGGGCATTCAAGCACTCCATAAACGGTAAAAGATGCATAATGTAAATTATTGCTGTCCGGTAAAATGTTTTTTTTGCGTGAAATAAAATTAGGCTGAAATCCTCACCCTGGTTTCAGCCTTTTTTGTTATCATTGTTTTTGCGACAAACATCAATAACATGAACAAAGGTACGCTTTTTATCGGACAAAACTTCGTGACAAATGACAAAAATGACAAAAATGACATTGTGATTTGAGAGATGTGCGAAGCCTATATATTACTTTAATATTAATAATATATGTAATTATTGATATATAGAGAAAACGCTATCCCTCTCTTCGTGACATGTCACAGTTGTCATTTTGTCACGAGGCAAAACTCTGCGTAAAAGAAATTTCCCTGCCCCGAAGCAAGGAACTGCATCCGCTCCGAAAGTATAAAACGGATGATTTTATACCTCAAAGAAACGCCGTACCTTTGCACTGAAGAAAACAAAAATCACACCTGAAAGTGGCCAATTTCGTGTGCGACGATTGCAAACTTCAAACATTATGTTTAACCTAAAACCAAAAAGAAAATGATTAACTACAGTATCATGATTATGGGCACGAAGCCCGGCACGAAGAAAGAGAACATCACCCAGACCAAGGCCTACGGCACGGCGCAGGTGCACGAGATGCTTTCCTTCGGCAAGTTCTGCCAGCACGTGACTGAGCACAACTCTCCCTTCTCCAAGGGTACCATCAAGGGCTTGCTCGTAGATGCCGTCCATTGCATCCTCGAACAACCTAGTTCTGGCGGATTTATAATCCGACAGGAGTTAACATGAGCATTTGAAATGCGGGAAAGAATTCCGTGTGCGTACTGCCCACCTGACATATAGTTTTGAACATGCTAACCTCGCTTTTGTGACACCTTGAATGCCTGCAAAGTTAGTGCCTGTCGGGGAATTCAGGCCTGTTTCAGCCTGCAAAATGAGCTATAGGTCACAAGTTTGAAAGCGAGGATGCTCTATCGGATTTTGCCTAGCAAGGAGGCGACTGCATCTGGACTTGCCCCTAAGCGGATGGCTGTCCTGCAGTCTTGCTGAGCCAGCCTCTTCTTCTTCATGGCAAGATAAAGCGAGGCTCTGGTCAGGTAGCATTCAGGATTCTCAGGCTCCAACTCTATAGCCATGCCGATGTCCTTCCTGGCCTTCTCGTATTCCCTACGCTGCTCGTAAAGACCGCAACGCGCCAAGTAGTGACGGGCATGATGGGGATAGAGCATTACAAGCCCGTCGAGCTGCTCCATAGCCTCCTTCGGCCTGCCGTCCTTGCTGTTCAGGATAGCCAAGCCAAGCCTCCCATCCTCATGCATCGGGTTCAGTTCAAGCAAATGCCTGTAGTCGCTCCGAGCCTCTTTGTACCTTCGCTGACTGGACAGGATAAAAGCACGGAAGAAAAGCGCCTCCTCATTGTCAGGCTCCACTTCAAGGACATTGTTGTAGTCGAGCAAGGCCTTGTCCTGATTGTTCTGCTGAAGGTAAAGCGAACTGCGGCTGAGAAGCAAGTCCTTCGTGGGAGAGAGGCCGATGCCTTTTGTGTAGGCTTCAAGAGCCTTCTCGCTCTGCCCCCGCTTCTGATAGATGCCGCCCAGGTATTGGTACAGTATGGCGTTGGACTTCTTCATCGGGTCGAGCCGAATGGTCTGCTCAATCAAACCCTCCGCCTTGTCTAACGAATCAGCACCCAGCGCCTCCACTATCTGCTTGACACCAAGCTCGTAAAGCTGGGCGTGAAGACATGTATAAGAGAATAAGAAAATAAGAAAATAAGAAAACCGTTTCACGTTCCTCCCTCAGAATTCTTAATTCTTCATTCTATCGAGTAATCGTTTGCTCGCGGTCAGGACCTACGCTGACGATGGTGATGGGTGTGCTGGTGGCCTTTTCGATGTAGGCGATGTAGTCCTTCAAAGCTTTGGGGAACTGGCTCTCGCTGGTCAGCTGTGTGAGGTCGGTCTGCCAACCTGGCAATGTCTCATAGACTGCCTGCCAACCCTCTGTGTCATAGGGCATCTCGTCGGTCGTGACGCCGTCCTTTGTGTACTTTGTGCAGACCTTAATCTCCTTGAAATCATCGAGCACGTCGCTCTTCATCATGATGAGTTGTGTTACGCCGTTTATCATGATGGCATAGCGAAGAGCCACCAGGTCGAGCCATCCGCAGCGACGGTTTCTGCCTGTCACAGCACCGTATTCGTGACCTATCTCGCGTATCTTGTCGCCTGTTTCGTCGAAGAGCTCTACGGGGAAAGGCCCGCTGCCGACTCTTGTTGAGTAAGCCTTGAAGATGCCGAACACCTCGCCGATGCTGTTGGGAGCCACGCCAAGACCAGTGCATACGCCGCCGCTCACCGTGTTGGATGACGAGACATAGGGATAGGTGCCGTGGTCGATGTCGAGCATCGTGCCTTGAGCGCCTTCTGCCAGCACATTCTTGCCTTCCTTCAGGGCTTTGCCAAGTTCAATCTCTGTGTCGGTAAGAGGGAACTGACGCATATATTCGATACCTTGCATCCAAAGCTTCTCCTCTTCCGTGATGTCGTAGTCGGTATAGTTGAGGTCGCGAAGCGTCTGCTCATGGCGTGCTTTGAGGGTGTTGTACTTCTCTTCGAAGTTCTCGAGGATGTCGCCCACACGAAGGCCTGTTCTGCTGGCTTTCTCGCTATAGGTGGGGCCGATGCCTTTGCCTGTGGTGCCTACTTTGTTCTTGCCCTTGGCTGCCTCGTAAGCACGGTCGAGCACTCTGTGTGTGGGCAGAATGAGGTGTGCACGCTTGCTGATATGCAGACGGCTCTTGAGGTCGTAGCCAGCTTCCTCCAGCTCTTTCGCCTCCTGCATGAAAAGGTCAGGAGCTATCACACAGCCGTTGCCGATGATGTTGAGCTTGCCTTCATCGAAGATGCCGCTCGGAATGCTGCGGAGCACGAACTTCTTTCCCTCGAAGATGATGGTGTGGCCTGCATTCGGACCGCCTGCAAAGCGAGCCACTATGTCGTAACGAGGCGTGAACACATCCACAACCTTTCCTTTCCCTTCGTCGCCGAAAACGATGCCCAGCAAGGCATCAACTTTACCTTTTCCCATATCTGTAGTTTATTGTTGTCTCATTTGTTTTAATAACTTGTTCCTTCTCGCTTCCTGCCGTTTCTTGGCCTGACACTTGCGGCAAAGTCCATAGATGTAAAGCAACTTGTCCTCTATGCCGAAGTATCGGATATTCAGGTTCTGCAGGGCAAGTTTTGCAGTGCCAGTCGATACCTTTGTGATGGTGTTGCACTGGTGGCAGATGGTGTAAGCCTTTGGGTTGCAATCCGTTCTCATCTCGTAGTGCGCAGCGGTGGCAAGCGGGTGCTTGATGGCCAGACCAGCGTCGCAGAAGAGTTCCATCGTGTTGAAGAGCGTAGCTCTGCTTACCTGGAACTTGGCATGTTCCTTCATGAGCAGCGTGAGCATTTCTATGTTGAAGATGCCATCAGCAAGCCCAGCCACACGCAGAATCTCGTATCTCTCGGGAGTTTTGCGCATAGCCTTTTCCATCATATATTGCGTCAGTCTGTCGTGCAATGATGCCAGTGGCTGTTGCTTCTTGTCCATATCCAAAGTGCAAAGGTAGATAAAAATCCTGAATTACATGCAAGTCGGATAAAGAAAAAGAGTTAAGAGTTAAGAATTAAGAGTGAAGAAACTTATTCTCCGCCTTTTCTTTCTCTCATTTTCCCGTTTTTCATTTTTACTTTACTCTTGTGTGCTTCTTGAAATGGAGGTTGCGTATGCAGATTTGCAGGTTGCGTTTCTTCAGTCACAAGCTGCGCTTCTTCATTTGCAGGTTGCGTACAGATTATTTAAAGCGGAATGAGCGAAAAGACGAAAGGCGGCAAATCAAAATGCAGTAGAGGAGAAAGAAATATGCTGAGTGCTGTTTTCATATTCTCTTCCAAATAAGATAACATTCAGAAAGGCAGGCGGTTGCAAACCTGATTGCCTCAGTCCTTCAGAGCCTCTTTGAGTGATTGAATGGCTTTCCTGAGGTGAAGATTTGCCTTCGGAAGCATCCTTGTCGTGCAATCCTCGATGAACTCAGCTTCCTTTGGCTCCAGTACTGTACCCTTTATGAGCAGGTGCCTCATGCAAAGGCAGGCACAAACAGAGGGTAGGGGCTTTGCTTCCTTGAGCCAGCTTAGGCAAGTCTCCTTGGCATGTTTGGTCTTGGAGAGCAGCAGCATTGCCATGACTTGTGCCTCTTCGGCAGTGAGCATTTCTTCTGCCCAGATTCCTGACGCTTCGGCAGTAAAGGCATCTACAGGCATCAGCATGATGGCCAAAAGCCTTGTCTCGCGGATGTTCTGCTTCCATAGTCGCTGGGCAAGGTCTGCATCCTGGGGGAACTCTGCGGCAATGCTTTGAAGCCTCGGCAGCTCAACGCCAAAGATGAGTTTGAAAGGCATTCCTGCTTCTCTCATCCTTGCAGAAAGGATGCCGTTCATGCTTGCACGCAGCTCTTTCTTGATGTCGAGTTCGTTGCTCATAAGGTTCTGTATTCTTGGCTGTAACGAAGCATTTGTTCGTCGTATGCTTCATTGTAGGAAATGCTTACGTCTGTGATGTTTCCTTCCGCATCTTTGATGAGTTCGTACTTAGGATTGACGAAGCCTTTGTAGGGAGCAAGGTTGAGTTTCCGATAGCGCTCTCTTATTTCTTTGTGCAACATCGTGTCGAGTTTGATGCCGTAGTTCTCCACAAGATGTCTGGCAGCCTCGTAATCGCCTTCACTCTTGATGCGCTGCACCTCCGCAAGCAATTTCCCGAAAGCCTTTCTGAGAAGCGGATAGTCTGTGACGAGGACATAATGCTTGCCAGCTTTCTCTGTGATATGCAGTGCCTCGGGATAGTGTTCGAGCACCCATCTGCTGATGAGCGCCCTGTTGCGCATGTGTGCTTCCTCTATCTGATGCCCTTCTTCTATGCGAACCATTTGTGTCAGCAGGCCGTTCTGCAAGTAGCTGTAATACTGTGCCTTGTATGCCTCGCTGTTAGGCGTCAGGCCCAGTTCCACAAGCTTCTGGTCAGCAATGTAATAGAGGCCAAAGAGGTCTGCTCTGGCTTCCTCGATAGTGCTGCCGTAAGCCTTGAGTGCATCAGCATCCACACCAGGCAAGAGCTGGCCGCTTCCATGCCCAAGACACTCGTGAAGGTCTGTGTGGAGCTCGTCGCAAACATCTCCATACTGGTCGAGAAGTTGTTTCGTTTCCTCGTCTATGACAAACTCTTCGCGCATTCCAGAGCCCTTTGCTGCCAGATTGTAAGCATGTGTGAGGTTGGAAATGGTGACGCTCTTGCTGCCGTGTTCAGCCCTAATCCAGTCGCTGTTAGGCAGGTTGATGCCGATGGCACTGCTTGGGTAGAGGTCGCCGCCAAGCATCGCAGCACTGATGACCTTCGCACTCACGCCCCGACATTGTTTCTTCTTGAAGCGCTCATCCACAGGGGAGTGATTCTCAAACCATTGTGCATTGTCGCTTAATGCTTTTGTGCGACGTGTTGCATCGTGGTCGATGATGTTGACATAGCCTTCCCAACTGGCTTTCAAACCAAGCGGGTCACCATACACTTCTGTGAATCCATTGGTGAAGTCAATCTCTCCTTCGGTATCCTGAACCCACAGGATAGCATATTCATCGAAAGTCTTCAGGTCGCCTGTCTCGTAGAACTCTGTGAGTTTGTCTATGACGAGCCGTTGCCTGTCGTTTTCCGCATATCGACGAGCCTTGCCGAGCATATCACAAATGCGCTCAAGAGCCTTTCCATAAAGACCTCCTATGCGCCAGACATTCTCGCAGAGAGAACCATCTTCCTTGCGCTCCAAGCGACTGTTCAAGCCCAGCATCGGAGGCCTGTTAGCGTCTGCTTTGCTCTTCAGGTCTGCATAGAAAGCCTCAGCCTCGGCTTGCGTGATGCCTTGTGCATAGTAGTTGCAGGCAGAAGTGAGCAGCAAATCCTCGCCATCAGCTTGATTCACGCGCTTTGGCATCACTTCGGGATTGAAGATGAGGTCAGTCAACGCCTCGATTGCCTGCTGTTGGCTGTTGTCCGTTCTTTGAGGCTGTGGAGCAACGGCGCTCTTCTGATATACAGAAGCACATAGTTTCTCTTTGAAGAACTCCTTGCTGAAGCCCGGCTGGAACTTCTGATAGCTGTAGTGATGATGTATGCCGTTGGAGAACCACACACGCTTCATATAGACCTTAAATGCCTGCCAGTCAGCATTGTCATCAGGTCCGTCGTAATGTGTATAGATGGTTTCCAGCGCTTCTCTGAGCTGAAGTCCGAATTGACAGTTCTGGTCCCAAAGAATATCTCTGCCCAAGAGAGCGGCTTCCGACAGGTAATAGACAAGCAACTTCTGCCTGAGGGGCAACTGAGCAAAACCAGGCACCTCATAGCGAAGCAGCTGAAGGTCGGCAAAACGCTCCTGCAAAGTGTCGAAAGCGTGCGCCATTACTTCTTCGTGCTCTTCCTCTTCGAAGTGACTTTCTTTGGCTTTCTGCCTCTCTTCTTGGGCGCTGCTTTCTTGACTATCTTCTTTTTCCTTGGGACAGGCTTTGGCTTTGGCTCTGCTCCAAACAGCTTCCTGTATTCTTTAGGCGTTATTCCGCAGATACGAAAGAATGTGGCATAGAAGCTCTGACGCGTAGTGAAGCCCACATTGATGGCGATGTCTTCCATCTTCATGTCTGCGAAGTTGGCATCCTGAAGCATGTACTTTGCCTCCTGGATACGCATTGTGCCTACCATTTCCGAGTAGTTCTGCTGGAATCGCAGGCTGACAACAGCGCTGATGTAACGCATGTTTATGCCGAGCTCGTCTGCCAGAAGTTTCGCTGAATAGTTCGGGTCGCGATACTTCTTCTCGATGAGTAGCTTTGTGATGATTTTCTTCGAGATATCGTCCACCAGCTCTGGCGTGATGGAACTCTTGTATGAGGAGGCAACCTTCTTCTCCTTTTTCTCTGTGATGTTGTATTTCATTCCTTGTTAACTATTGATTCATTTACGATTTAGCATTTTGTCGGGGTCGTTTGTCGTGATGATGTCGATGCCCTTTGTCTCAGCCCAACGGCGCAGTTCCTCTTCGCCATCCACGGTCCACACATTGACTTCCAGCCCGAGCTTCTTGGCTTCTTCGGGCCATTCGGGGTGTTTCTCGAAAGTTTTCGCGTTGTAGTCGATGCCTGTCCACCCTAAATCCTTTACTTCTTGAGGTGTGAGGTCGCCGTTCAGGAAAGCCACTTTTGCCTTGGGAGCCAGTTCGTGGACACGCTTGCAGGCTTGCTTGCTGAAGGAGATGTAATCCGTTCTGTCTGCAAGGCCAAGCATGTTGACAAGCTCCACAGACAATTCGGAAATCATATTGTCACGCTTGGCATTACGATGGGGCTTGATTTCGAATATCAGTCGGCATTGAGGCCAGCGCAGAGCCTCTGTGAGGTATTGCTGAAGGGTAGGGATGAACTCGCCATTCTTCAAGCGGATGTTCATCAATGTGGCATAGGTAGTGTCCTCTATGCGAATGCCTTCAACCGTAGCGTCGTGAAAGACAACGGGCACTCCGTCCGCAGTCAGCCAAACATCGAACTCGCTGCCCCAACAGCCAATCTCTGCCGCTTTTTGGAACGAGGCGATAGAATTCTGTGCACTTCCATCGGTCCGCCAGAAGCCGCGATGTGCCACGATATGTGGTTGGGCCAGACAGGTCAGACCGCAAAAAACAAAAAGTAATGAGATCAGGTTTCTTTGCATTGTAATATGTTTTTTGTTGCAAAGATATAAAATAATACGATACGAGACGAAGAACTTCAAGAAAAAATGTTCATTTTAACTTTAATCGCAATCTCGTTGGCAGAAGCATGGATGAACGGCTCGCGTGATGTTTGCAAAATCCACACGAGAACTTTGCAAAATCCACACGAGAACTTTGCGAAATCCACACGTGATGTTTGTCAACTACACACATTAAGTTTACAAACTAGCCACGTTAAGTTTACAAACTAACCATGTTAAGTTTACAAACCAGCCACGGTTAGTTTGAGAATTCGCTTAGTGTTTTCTGTAATTCTATATCGATTGTCGCTGCGATGACCGATAAGCCAGATGATGTCGTCGCCGCATGTCGCCACAAATGTCTCTGCCTTCTCCAGGCGATTTATCTTGCGGTCAGTCAGGTAATCACTTACCAACTTCCTTCCCTTCATGCCGAATGGCACAAAAGCATCGCCTTCTCGGACAAGACGGACTTCAATTGCGTTTGTCAGCAAATCAGCATCGAAGTAGGCGACATTCGGCCCCTGTTCTTGCATAGAAGACACAATCTCTTGCTTGATTTGTGGTTTGGAAAGGGGTAGGGAGATGGAAGACAAGAGCAGGCAATTGCGGTCACGAAGGACTTTGTGGCTATTGGAAATCCACATCTTGCCGACATCACTCCGTGAGGCACTCTGCATCTCCTCTTCCTGAGCCTGATTAAAGCCCTTGCCTGCAAGCCATTCGTGGAGCAAAGTGCGAGAGGAAAGGGCATTCAAAGGGAAAGCATCTGGCTTGATTTCCAACTCCTTGAAAGTCGTTTCTATACCTTTTATGTAATAAGGAAGGCTTTGTCGAACATTATCACATGCAAGGCAAAGGTGCTCGACGGCAGAGGGATTGATGCCCTGAAGCAAGGGAATCAGGTCGAGACGAATACGGTTCCTAAGTGCGATTCGTTCGGAATTGGTACTGTCTGTCACGAAGGATTGCCCACGACTCTTGAGGTATTGGAGGATTTCTTCCCGACTCAAGCAAAGAAGAGGACGGATAATGCCATCATGCTTCGCTTGCATACCAGCCAAACCACGCAATCCTGTGCTACGAAGAAGGTTAAGAAGCAGTGTCTCTACCTGGTCGTCGCGATGATGAGCCACAGCGATGCAAGCTGCCTTCCTTGCTTTCATCTCCTCTCGAAACCAGTCATAACGAAGGTCGCGAGCAGCCATCTCGATACTTATTCCACATTCTTTTGCCACTTCCTCCGTATTGAAATGACGCACAGACAAGGGCACATCTTGCTCTTTGCAAAGTTCCTCGACAAAAGATTGGTCGCGAAAAGACTCATCGCCTCTCAAATGGAAGTTGCAATGTAAAGCCTCAAGCTTGTAGCCAAGTTCCTTCATAATAAGCAGCAGGGCAGTAGAATCGGCTCCTCCGCTTAGGGCAATAAGAATCAGCGACTCGCTTTCAAGCCCAATTTCACGTTCGATGTATGTGCGTACTTTCTCTGTCATTTGTCCTGCAAAAGCTGTTTTGCATTCTCTCTTGCCGCTTCCGTTACCTTACTTCCACTAAGCATGTGGGCAAGTTCTGCAATGCGTTGTTCCTCATCAAGTTGTCGGATGTGCGTTAAAGTGCGACTTCCTTCGTCTTCTTTATAGACAGAATAGTGAGTTTTACCTTTTGCCGCAATTTGAGGAAGGTGCGTGATAGCGAGAACTTGCTGACCTACGCCACTACTCATCTGCACCATAATCTTCGCCATTGAGCTTGCTACTTTACCACTCACGCCAGTATCAATCTCATCGAAAATGATAGTCGGAAGGTGCATCTGCTTGCTTGTCAAAGCCTTTAGGGCAAGCATAACTCTCGACATCTCACCACCACTTGCCACATCTGCTAAAGGTCTGGGCGTCACACTCTTATTGGCTGAGAAGAGGAAGGTGACGATATCCAGTCCAGAAGGCAGGAGTTCTTCTGTTTTTTCAATACTTGCGTCGAACACAACTGCAGGCATATCCATCTGGACAAGCGTTTCCTTCACAAGCTTTTCTACTTGCTTGGCAGCCTTTGCTCGACCAGAAGAAAGCTTTTCTGCCAGCTTCTTTGCTTTTCCTGTATCAGCTTCAATCTGAAGTTTCAAAGCAAGAATATTCTCTTCAGAATCAGTAAGTAAGGAAAGTTGAGAGCGGATGTCTTCGGCAAGAGCGATAAGTTCTTCCGATGAATTGACATGATGTTTCTGCTCGAGAGCAAATAGAGCGTCAAGCCTCTCAGTGACTTGTTGCAAACGAGCTGGGTTATACTCCACATCCTCAGCAAGATTGTTGATGTCGGCGGCAATGTCTTTGACCTCAATAACAACACTTTCAAGCCGTTCCAGATATGCCTCGACAGCTGGATACACATTGGCAATCTGCTGCATAGTCTGGCTTGAACGGCGAAGAGAATCAATGGCTCCCACACCATTATCGCTGTCATCTCCATTAAGTAAAGCATCGACACTAGAGAGCGCAACCTTTATGTCTTCGGCATGCGACAGGGCACTCTGCAGTTGTTTCAGTTCCTCATCTTCTCCTGGCTGCAGTTTGAATTCGTCAAGCTGCTCAAGTTGAAAGCGGAGATAATCTTCGTCGCTTTGCTTCTTAGCCAGATTCTCTTCCATCTCTTTCATCTTTCGACGAGCTTCAACAAGACGAGCATAACAATCTTGATACTGAGAAAGCAAATCGGAATGGCTGGCAACAGTATCAACTATGCCTAATTGGAAGGCAGGATTCTCGAGCAACAGATTGCTGTGTTGGGAGTGGATGTCCAGCAAGTGAAGTGCTATCTGACGAAGCACGGCTACACTCACGGGGGAGTCATTGACGAAGGCTCTGCTCTTGCCACTGGCTGCAACTTCTCTGCGAAGGATACATTCCTGAGGTTCATAGTCGAGTTCATTCTCTTCGAAGAGTGCCTGCATACCATAGTCTTCAATATCAAAGATGCCTTCAACTGTGCATTTCGCAGCTCCAGACATAATGCTTCCAGAGTCTGCCCGCTGCCCCATAAGCAAACCTAAGGCACCAAGGATAATAGATTTACCTGCGCCTGTTTCGCCTGTCATAACAGAGAATCCTGGCTGAAGGTCAATATCGAGCGCCTCGATGAGAACATAATTATTGATTGTCAGATGCTTGAGCATATTTTGTATTGTTTATTTGTTTCAGTAAATCAACGGCTTCGCTGATTGTGTTGACTTCGTCGATGAGGAGGCTTATCTTGCCTTTGTCTTGCTTGAAATGGCAGCGATAGGCATTGGCTTTAGCGTATTCCACTATTTGTCCGAAGATGCGACCATTGTAGAAGGGATTGTCATCATCAGGACCAAAGAAGAGTCTTGCATGGCCAGCCTTTAAGACTATGCGCTCACAGCCGAAATGTTTGCCAAGCCTGCGAAGTGTAACGACTTTCAACAAGTCTTCAGCCTCTTGTGGAGGCGAGCCAAAACGGTCTATGAGACGTTGCCTGAAGCGCTCCACATCTTCATCCCTTTCCATGCCATCAAGCTCACGATAGAGAAGCATGCGCTCGCTGCTTGTCGGCACATAGTCTTCGCTGAAGTACATTGGCAGGTTGCTATCAAGCTGACAGTCATCTACAACATCTGTGCTCTCAACGATATTGCCTTCACGAACCTCTTCTGCATAGAGTTCATGGAATTCTTCGTTGCGAAGTTCAGTAACAGCTTGTGAGAGTATCTTCTGGTATGTCTCGTATCCAAGGTCGGCAATGAAGCCACTCTGTTCTGCTCCAAGCAGGTTTCCAGCGCCGCGAATATCAAGGTCTTGCATGGCAATGTGGATGCCGCTTCCCAAGTCGCTGAAGTTCTCAATAGCTTGAAGCCGACGCCTTGCATCAATGTTAAGTGCGGAGAGTGGCGGCGCAAGAAGGTAGCAGAATGCTTTTTTGTTAGAGCGACCTACTCGCCCTCTCATTTGATGAAGGTCGGATAGTCCGAAGTTGTGTGCGCCGTTAATGATGATGGTGTTGGCATTGGGTATGTCCAAACCGCTCTCAATGATGGTAGTAGATATGAGGACATCGTAATCATAGTTCATGAAGTCCACCATAATCTTCTCAAGTTCTTCGGGGGGCATCTTGCCGTAAGCCACTGCCACACGAGCATCTGGCACATGTTTGTGAACAAGTTCGGCGAGTTCGGGCAATTGGCTGATGCGATTGTTCACAAAGAAGACCTGCCCGCTTCTGCTCATTTCGAACTCAATTGCTTCTGCTATGACTTCGGCATTGAAGGTGCAAAGCTGCGTCTGTATCGGATAACGATTAGGTGGAGGAGTCTGGATGACACTCAAATCCCTTGCTCCCATCAAACTGAACTGTAAGGTTCGAGGAATGGGAGTAGCTGTCAAGGTTAAGGTATCTACATTGGTCTTCAACTGACGAAGCTTCTCTTTTGTTGAGACGCCGAACTTCTGCTCTTCGTCAATAATGAGCAGACCTAAGTCCTTAAAGCGAACGCTCTTGCCGATAAGCTTATGCGTACCTATTATTATATTGACGGAACCCGTCTTTAGTTCTTCGAGAATCTGTTTCGTCTGTTGTTGTGTTCGTGCCCGTGTCAGGTATTCTATCTTGACGGGAAAGTCTTTCAGGCGACTTGTGAAAGTTTGGAAATGCTGATAAGCAAGCACAGTCGTCGGCACAAGAACTGCCACTTGTTTGTTATCGACACAAGCCTTGAAAGCAGCCCTCACAGCCACTTCCGTCTTGCCAAAGCCAACGTCTCCGCACACGAGCCTGTCCATAGGCCTTTGCCTCTCCATATCTGCCTTGACGTCTTGCGTAGCTTTGAGTTGGTCGGGCGTGTCCTCGTAGAGGAAACTTGCCTCAAGCTCGTGTTGCATGAAGCTGTCGTGACTATATGCGAAGCCTTTCTCTTCTCTTCTTCGACTATAAAGGAGAATAAGGTCTCGCGCAATGTCCTTAATCTTCTTCTTCGTCCGCTCTTTCATGCGCTCCCAAGCACCAGTCCCGAGATGGCTGATGCGTGGTGGTTCGCCTTCTTTGCCTTTGTATTTCGAGACCTTATGAAGAGAGTGAATAGAGACGTAAACGGTATCGTCGCCAGAGTAGATAATCTTGATGACTTCCTGCATCTGGTCGCCATTCTTCATGTTCACCAAGCCACCGAACTTGCCAACACCATAATCTATATGCACCACATAATCGCCAACTTCGAACTGCTGCAACTCTTTGAGAGTCAGCGCCACCTTTCCGCCCATTGCCTTTTCGCTACGAAGATTGTACTTGTGGTAGCGGTCAAAGATTTGATGGTCGGTGAAGAAGGCCACATGGAGGTCGTCGTCTATGAAACCTGCGTGCAGGGCGTGGTCGACAGGAGTGAACTGAATGCCTGTTTCCTTATCGTGGAATATGCTTTCGAGTCGGTCCGTCTGTTTCTGGCTATCAGCCAAAATAAAGAGTTCTGTGCCTTCGTCTTGCAACTTTTGGAAGGCTGAGATGAGCAAATCGAAGTTCTTGTGGAAGATAGGTTGTGGGTGAGTGTGGAAGGAGAGTCTTTTGCCAACTTGCCCTTCAACGGGAAGGCTTTTCAATTCAATACGACGGAAGTTGAGAATCTGTTTCTTGAACTCTTCTGGCTTGACGAGCAGAGCGGTCTCATCTAAATCTCCTTGAGGAGAGACTTCCTTGCTTTCAATTATCGCTGAATGGCTAAACCCGTCATGATATGTCTGTTCTACTATGTCGCACAGGAAAAGCAAGTCCTTCGTAACAAGCACAGCATTTTCGGGTAGGAAACTGAGAAAGCTTTCTCGGCTAAGGTTTTGCCCATCCATCTCGGACACTAAGGAAATACTTTGCTGGCGGTCTTTGCTGAGTTGGCTATGCACCTCGAAAGTTCTGATGCTATCCACTTCGTCTCCGAAGAAATCGATGCGATAGGGCAGTTCATGGGAGAAGGAATAGACATCGATGATGCTTCCTCGGACTGCAAACTGTCCTGGCTCATAGACATAATCAGTCCGTTTGAAGCCGAAGCTGAGCAAAGTCTCCTGCACAAACATGATGTCCACACGCTCTCCGACTCTGAGGTTCAATGTTTGCTCGTTGAGCTTCTGCTTCGTCACAACAAGCTCGGAAAGTGCTTGAGGATGTGTCACGATATAGAGTGGCAGGCTTCCCGAGGAAAGACGCGACAGAACTTCCGTCCTGAGTATCTCCTGTCCGGCATTCCTTTGCCCGAACTTGATGGCTCTGCGGAAACTGCTTGGGAAGAAGAGCACTTGCTGGTCGCCAAGCAGTCGGGTGAGGTCATGATAGAAATAGCCCGCTTCCTCCTCGTCATCGAGGATAAAGACATAAGGCGTGTTCAAAACCTGTGGCGCCTTAACTGCAAGAGATGCAAAAACGAGAGCAGCCGAACTTCCTTGAAGTCCAGCAAGTTGAATGGTTCTGAATGAGCCTTTCTGCATCTCGGCAGCGAGGGCTTTCACGCCTGGATGCCTGGCATAGATGCTCTGTAGTTTCTCTATCTCCATAATCGGGCTGCAAAGTTAAGACATTTCCGCGAAGTATGCAAGGAAATCTTCCTACTCTGCCTTTTTTGCCTCATTCCAGAGGGCATCCATCTGGGCAAGCGTCATTGCCTTCAGTTCGAGGCCTTGCTCCTTTGCTTTCTGCTCCACATAATTAAAGCGGCGGATGAACTTTTGATTCGTATGTTCAAGTGCGTTGTCCGGATTTATATGGTAAAGCCTTGCTGCATTGATGAGACTGAAGAGGAAGTCGCCATATTCTGCTGTTTGCTTCTCGATATTGTCTTCCTTGGAAAGCTCAGCCTGAAGCTCGCCAAGTTCTTCTCTGACTTTATCCCAGACGTCTTCCTTTTTGTCCCAATCGAAGCCCACAGCCCTTGCCTTGTCCTGTATGCGGTATGCCTTGATGAGCGACGGGAGCGAGTGGGGGACGCCTCCTAGAACAGTCTTGTTGCCGTCCTTCTCTTTCTGCTTGATCTGCTCCCAAGCCATCACGACATCGCCTGCCGTTTTAGCCACTGCATCGCCATAGACGTGGGGATGCCGGAAGATGAGCTTGTCGCAAAGCTTGTTGCAGACATCGGCAATGTCGAACTGCTCCTTCTCGCTTGCAATCTTTGCATAGAAGACGATGTGGAGCAGCACATCGCCCAATTCCTTTTCTATATTAAGGACGTCATCCTTCAGCAGAGCATCGCAAAGCTCGAAGGTCTCCTCAATGGTGTTCGGCCGAAGACTCTCGTTGGTCTGTTTGTGGTCCCACGGGCACTTCTCCCGCAGGTTGTCCATCACATCCAGCAAACGTCCGAAAGCCTCCAGTTTCTGTTCTCTCGTATGCATTATGATAAATTAAGAATTAAAAGTAATGATTTAAGAAATATCTTGCACAAAGTTACACCTTTTTGTGCAAAGCAGCCTGCAAATCGCACTTTTTCATTGCACAAAACATAAAAAATTGGTTAAAATGCTTGCAAGAATGAAGAAAAAGCCCTTACTTTGCGTCGTCAAAACAATAATAACGCACTAAAATCGTTTGCCTATCGATACAGACATTACTCCAAAACCATACTTTTGAGACGTAATGAATAATTTATCTGCAATGACCGACCACGAACTGGTTGTATTGTATGAAGAAGGTAACGACAGTGCATTTGATGTTTTGCTTGAACGCCATCAGGCTTACGTATATTCCTATATCCTCTTTTTGGTAAAGGACAGCGATGTCGCCAACGATTATTTCCAAGACACATTCTCGCGTGCCATTGTGGCCATTCGTTCCCACAAGTACCAGACAAGCGGAAAGTTCAGTGCATGGCTCATACGCATCGCGCACAACCTCATCCTCGATCAGGGACGCAAGACCGAGACGGCACAGACCGTTCGCGAAGACCAAGTCAATCCCAAGGCCCTCAACAGTCTGCGCCTCAGCGATGCCACCCGAGAGGACGAGATGATCGACTCCCAGACTCGTCAGGACATACGCCATCTGCTCGACTACTTGCCGGAGCCTCAGCGCGAAGTTATCATCATGCGTTTCTACGACGACCTCAGCTTCAAGGAGATTGCCCAACTGACTGGTTGCAGCATCAACACTGCCCTTGGCCGTTGCCGTTATGCCCTCATCAACCTCCGCAAAATAATCGGCGAGAAGCGTTTCAGCTTGGTCGGATAAGACCATCTTCTGCACAATATTGCAGGAAGGAAACAGGAACGCCCCTCAAAAGCGGGGCAGGGTATATCATCTATCGATATATAGTATAGAATATATAGTATGTAGTATGGAGTTTTCGTCCGTGCGGACTTGATAGTTCCTTCGTGCGGATTGTCCGACAGCATTCTCTCTAGGACTTATAAAAATCCTCGTGTGGATTTCCCGATTTTCACGTGTGGATTTCACAAAATCCTCGTGTGGATTTTGCAAACATCTCGTGTGGCCTTAGCCGCACCCTTCCTTTGCCTTCAGCCACTCCGCTCCTCTAATGGGAGGGGAGCATGTGGCATTCCTTTCGGGAGAAAGGGGTGGGGAGCAAGCGAGAGCCCGAAAGCTTATGTCCGTCTGCGGAACTCGGCACAGACGATGCCTGTTGCAACAGCCACATTGAGGCTTTCCGTTGTGACGGAGCCTTTCGGGTAGTTGGGGATGAGGAGCCGACGGGTGACATGTTTCGCCACCTCGTGGCTGATGCCGTTCCCTTCGTTGCCCATCACAATGATGCCGCCTTCAGTAAGCTCTTCCTCGTAGATGTCCGTTCCGTCAAGGAAGGTGCCGTAAACGGGCATCTTCGCTTTTTCCAGCACTTCTGCGAGGTTGCAGTAATGCACCTTCACTCTTGCCAGAGCGCCCATGCAGGCTTGCACGCATTTGGGATTATAGATGTCGGCTGTGCCCTCGGAGCAAAGGATGTCGCGGATGCCAAACCAGTCGGCTATGCGCAGTATGGTGCCCATGTTGCCGGGGTCTTGAACGCCATCGAGGGCAAGGTAAAGAGAAGACCCCTCTCCATCTCCCCCAATGGGGAGTGACCCAAAAGCCTCCACACGGGGAGGTTTGGAGGGGGTTATAAGGAAGACTGCCAAGACGCTTTGAGGAGTTCTGAGAAGGCTTGCTCTTTCCAGTTCTTGCTGATTCACCTCGTCAACGGGACAATTGAAGATTGAAGATTGAAGATTGAATTTTGAATTGTCTTCCAGCCATTCCTTTGTGGCAGCAATATAGAGCGGGGTGAAGTAGGGGAGCAGTTCGCCCACAAGTTTTGGACCCTCTGCCACGAAAGCATTATGCTGCAAACGATACTTGCGCATCTCCAGCGACTTAATCCACTTAATACGAGCCTTGCTTATCATAGTTCAGAGTTAAGAGTGCATAGTTATGAGTGCAAAGTTACAAATAATTTTTCACTTTTCACTTTTCATTTTTCATTTTCTTTGTATCTTTGTAGTCGGAAAGAATAATTCTTTATTTAATAATTATATATTATGGCACACTTTACTCTTTTTTCCAGGGGAAAGCAATCTATGCTTTTCTTGGTTCTTATGCTCTGTTCTCTTGCCGCAAGGGGCACGATTCGGGTGGATAATCTCTGGTATGAGCTCAACTCTTCCAACATGACGGCAACAGTTGTCCGTAGTACAAGCTACGGATATGCCTTGTCCAAAGACTACGTTGTCCCATCTGTTGTCTACAATAAAAACCTGCCTTATACCGTGACAAAAATTGGCGATCACGCCTTTGCGTATTATGAAGATGTGACTTCCGTGAAACTTCCCAGTACCATTACAGAAATCGACGAATGTGCATTTGCGCAATGCTATAGTTTGAGTTCGGTGAATATCCCTTCCAACGTAACCAAAATAGGGGAAGCCGCATTCAAAAGTTGCATATCCCTGACTTCGGTGACGATTCCCCGCGGGGTGACAAGCATTGAAAACTATGCCTTTGATGGTTGTAGGAAGTTAAGCTCCGTCACGTTATACTCGGGCGTGACAAGTATCGGCTCCTATGCTTTCTTTGATTGTCTACTAGACTATATCAATATTCCCAGCACCGTGACAAGCATTGAAGAACGTGCATTCTATGGCAATCTCTTCACTTCTGTCGTAATCCCAAAGTCTGTAACAAAAATCGGTACCAAGGCCTTCGCGGGAAATTCAAAACTGGAATCTGTTACAGTTTACAGTAACACTCTCGTCTCTGGATTGAAAACTGTTAACGAAAGCTTTAAGTACTTGTTTGGCGAAGACGTTAAGCGTTATATTCTTACGAGCGAAGTGACAAGAATCGGCACCAACACTTTTTATGACTGCTCTGGACTGAAAACGTTGGTAACTCAGGGAGAGATAACAGGCGTTGGAGAGGATGCCTTCAAATATTGCAACAATTTGAAAGATGTTCAGTTGAATGGAAATGGATTAGTTTCTAAAAACTCTTCCTTGAGATCAATCTTCGGAACACAAGTGGAGAAATATACAATAACCGGTAATGTGACAAGTATCGGCAGCTATGCTTTCAAAGGATGTACAGGATTGACATCCCTCTATCTCCCAAATACCGTGACAAGCATCGGCGAATCTGCCTTCGAGGACTGTAGCGGACTGACCTCGCTGTCCTCTTATGAAATTCCCAACAGCGTGAAAACCATAGGCCGATATGCCTACTCCAATTGCACGGGATTGACTTCCGTAATCATCCCTTCGGATGTTACATACATCGGCACTGGCGCTTTCTCGAGTTGCAACAAGCTTACTAACGTGACCCTGAACAGTAACACGCTCGTCTCTGCCGAAAGGACATCAGATACCTCTATGGCTTCCATCTTCGGTGCCCAAGTACAGAAATATCAGCTTAGCTCCAGTGTTACTGCCATAGGCAGCTATGCCTTCTATTGTTGTACAAAACTCAATACTATAAACATTCCAAGTGCTGTAACATCTATCGGCAGCTATGCTTTCTATTCTTGTGAAAACATGAGCACTATAACACTTCCCAATGGCATGACTAGCATCGGAACATACGCTTTTTATGCTTGCGGAAAGCTGAGTTCCGTAACAATCCCATACACCGTGACAAGTTTAGGTGCCCGTGCTTTCTTGGGTTGCACCAAGTTGACCTCCGTAACGTTGAACAGTAATGCTGTCGCGTCAGCCACTAGAGCAAACGACACCAGCATGAAAACGATATTTGGCGACCAGGTACAGAAGTACTATTTGGGCAACAACGTTACAAGTATTGGCGAGCGTGCTTTCTTTGAATGTAGTATGAATTCCGTTAGCTTCTCCTCTAACCTGAAAAACATCGGCGTTTGTGCCTTCTATGGCTGTAACGGCTTGACATCGGTAACCTTACCTAATGGCGTGCAGACTATTGATATCTTTGCATTTTGTAACTGCAAGTTCCTGACCTCTATCAACATTCCAAGCAGCGTGACCTACTTAGGGGAGCGTGCTTTCCTTAACTGTTACAGCCTGACCTCCATCACTATCCCCGATAACATCCCAAGCATCGGTATGTACACATTCGGTGATTGCACGAGTTTGTCATCTGTAACACTTGGTAATAACGTGAAAAGTATAGGTGGTTGGGCCTTCAATAACTGTAGCAAGCTGACCACTTTCACAATCCCTCAAAGTGTTGAAAGCATTGGCAATTGTGCTTTCCAGAATTGCACTGGTTTGAAAGAGATATATTGCAACCCTGTTAAAACGCCGGAAGTGTTTGCCAAATCCTTCAACAACTTGAACGTAGGCAATATCCTATTGTTTGTTCAAGATGAGGCATATCAGGCATACAAGAATCATGAAGTATGGGGACTGTTTTGGGTAGAATCACCAACAGGAATAAATGAGAACCACCTAACTGAAGATTTGGGTCAACAACTCGTATACGACCTTAATGGACGCAGGCGTTCGGCTCCACAAAAGGGGCTCAATATCATAGGCGGCAAAAAGGTCGTAATGAAGTGAACATTCATCAAGGTGCATAAATAATTTCCTCCTTTGCTTAGTAGCTTTTGTGGCGTGAATATCCTTAAACGACAAATAGAAGCCCTTCTTCTGCTGGTTTTCCTCTTGCTTCTGAGCGGATGCCACACCTCTCGTTTCATTCCCGAGGACGGCTATCTGCTTACGGGAACAAGCATCAGCAGCGAGGACAAGAAGGTGGGGACGGACGAATTGCAGGCCTATATGCCCCAGCGCCCCAACAGCAAGTGGTTTTCTCTCTTCAAGGTTCCGTTGGGCATCTACAGTCTCTCGGGCAGGGACAGCACAAAGCGCTTCAATCGTTTCCTGCGTCATTTGGGCGAAGCACCTGTAATATATGATCGCGAGCGCACGATTTTGGCTTGCAACAACATGCAGCTCAGCGTTCGGAACAATGGATACCTCAATGCCGAAGTACTTTTGCTGGAAAAGGCAAAGAAGGATAAGATGAAGGTCTTCTACCGCATCATACCGCACGAGCGCTATCATATTCGCAACTTCTCGTTCGATGTTCAGGACGATTCCCTCAAGCGAGCCCTCGACAGCCTCAACTACAAGCCAAGCCTGAGCCAAAGCGTTTCGGGGAGTCATCCTTATAGCGTCAACGAATTGGATGCCGAGCGAAGCCGCCTTTATGGCTTGCTCATCGAGAACGGCTACTATAAGTTCAACAAGGACTATGTCCATTTCCGTGTCGACACGACGCTTGGCAGGCATCTTGCCGATGTGGAGATGATAGTGAGGCAAACTCAAGGGAATGCCGACAGCCTCGATCATTCGCACCATCGCTACCATATCGGAAACATCAGCTACGAGTTTCCCGAAGGCAAGGAATTCCTTCGTCCCAAGGTACTCAGGAATGCGACGGCCATCAGCTCAGGTCATCTCTATCGGGAAAAAGAGATGCACGAGACCTATTCACGTATGACACGACTCAGTGCGGTGATGGCTTCCAATGTCCGTATCGAGGAAAGGAATGACGATAGCGACACGCTGGATGTGAACATCTCCTTGACGCCGAACAAACGCAACTCTTTCAGCGCAGAACTGGAAGGCACAAACTCGGCTGGAGACTTTGGTGCCGCTGCCAGCCTTACCTACCAGAACCGCAACATCTTCCATGGCTCGGAGCTTTTCAATATCAAGGTGCGCGGCGCTTTCGAGGCAATAAAAGGATTGAGCGGATATGCCGACCAGAACTTCATCGAGTATAGCATCGAGTCGGGTCTCACCTTTCCCGACTTCAAATTCCCCTTCCTTCGCCGTTCTTTCCGCAGGAATGCGCAGGCTACAACCGAGATAAATGTGGCCTACGACTCTCAAGACAGGCCAGAATTCCATCGGCGCGTGCTCACAGGCGTGCTGCGTTATCGATGGACACGCATGAACAGACAGCTGCAGCATCGCTTTGATCTCCTGGACCTCGACTATGTCTTCATGCCCTGGATAAGTGACACGTTCCGCGAGAAGTATCTTAGCGACCCGCAGAATCGCAATGCTATTCTGAAGTACAACTACGAGAACCTGTTCATCATGAACTGGAGCTACCACTTTGCCTACACATCCATGCCGCTCGGCACTTCCGCTTCGAACTACGGAACGAATGCCTATACGATTCGTCTCGGCCTGGAAACTGCCGGCAACCTTCTTTATGGCATTACAAGCGGAACACATACTCAAATGAATGAAGCAGGGCAATATACCCTCTTCAACATAGCATACGCCCAATATGCAAAGTTCGATTTTGCCTTCTGCAAAAGCTTCCTCATCAACAAGAACAACTCCCTGGCACTTCACGCAGCTCTTGGCGTAGCCTTTCCTTACGGCAATTCTTCGATACTTCCTTACGAGAAACGATACTTCAGCGGCGGTGCCAACAGCGTTCGAGGCTGGAGTGTGCGTGAGTTGGGACCAGGAAGTTTTCAGGGCACAGACGGGCGCATCGACTTCATCAATCAGACTGGCGACATCAAACTCGACTTGAATGCGGAATACAGAACACACCTCTTCTGGAAGTTCGACGGCGCGGCCTTCATCGATGCAGGTAACATCTGGACAATCAGAGAATATAATGAACAGCCTGGAGGGCAGTTCAAGTTCGATGAATTCTGGAAGCAGATAGCTGTCTCATACGGTCTCGGCATCCGTCTCAACTTCAACTTCTTCATCCTTAGATTCGATGCGGGCATGAAAGCCATCAATCCCGCCTATACCGACAGCCACAGACATTTCCCCATAACACATCCCAAGTTCAAACGCGACTTTACTTTCCACTTTGCCGTTGGCATGCCTTTCTGACACATGAGACTCTCCATCCTAATCCCTTCATACAATTACGATTGCACACAATTAGTGCTTCAGCTATTGGAGCAACTTCCCGAAGATGCTGAAATCATTGTAGGCGACGATTGCTCTGAAATGGATGTCCTTTCGCCGATGGCAGACGAGAGAGTGCGCGTCTTCAGGCCCGAACACAATCTTGGACGGGCATCTATTCGGAACAGACTTGCCGAGGAAGCGAAAGGAGAGTGGCTTATCTTCATAGACGCCGATGCAGGAGTTCGAAGCCCGCACTTCATTGCCGACTATCTGACTGCCTCCGAACAGGCAAATGTCGTGTGTGGAGGTACTGGGAATCTGCCCGAATGCCCTCGGCCTGCAGCACGTCTCCGCTATGATTACGAGGTGAAAGGCGAAAAACGTCTGACCTTATCACATCGACAGTCACATCCCTATTCACAGTTTACCACGTTTAACTTTCTCATTAAAAGAAACCTTTTTCTATCAATAGGCTTTGACCAGCGTTTTTTACAGTATGGACACGAGGACACGCTATTTGGCTTGGAGCTGAAGAAACGCAACATTCATGTCCTGCATATCGAGAACAAACTGACGCATCTTGGTATAGAAGATGCCGACGACTATCTTCGAAAGACAGAAACAGCCCTTCGAACACTTGCCTCGATGCCAATCGAACTGAAGCAGAATGCGCATGTTTCCAAGATGACAATGCGTTTGAAACGCCTATGCCTGCTTGATTTGACGTGCTTTTTCTTTAGTCTGTCCAAATCCTCTCTCCGCAAGAATCTGTTGGGAAAACACCCCAGCCAATTGCTCTTCACATTATATAAGTTGGGCTACTACTCGTGTCAAGAGCAAACTAAGCGTGGTTAATTGCCCAACTTAACACGTGTAATTTGCCAATTAGACACGTTATCTTTTCGAACTTAACGTGCCTTGTTTGCAAACTACTCGCTTTTTCTCATCTCATTATTTCTTTTTATCTTATTTATTTCGTATCTTTGCACTCGTTATGCAACCTTTAGCAGAGAGAATGCGTCCGTTGACGCTCGACACATATATCGGGCAGCAACACCTGGTGGGACCAGGTGCTGTGCTTCGGAAGATGTTGGAAAGCGGCCATGTAAACAGCTTCATCCTCTGGGGACCTCCTGGAGTGGGGAAGACAACGCTTGCCAGCATCATCGCCCGCAAGCTGGAAGTTCCTTTCTATACTCTGAGCGCTGTGACTAGCGGAGTGAAGGATGTTCGCGATATCATCGAGAAGGCGCGTTCTTCCCGCTTCTTCAATCAGAACAATCCCATTCTCTTCATCGACGAGATTCACCGCTTCTCCAAGTCGCAGCAAGATTCTTTGCTCGGTGCCGTGGAACAAGGAATCGTCACACTCATCGGGGCAACTACGGAGAATCCCTCTTTCGAGGTGATCCGGCCTTTGCTTTCACGCTGCCAGGTTTACACGCTGAAACCCCTCGAGGAAAGTGATTTGATGCACCTCGCACACTATACTGTGGAGCATGATATCGAGTTGAGCAAGCGCGTATTCCATTTCACAGAAACCAGCGCGTTGACGCGTTACAGCGGAGGCGACGCCCGAAAACTGCTCAACATCCTAGAGCTTGTTTATGAGTCGGCACCTAAAGAAGGCGACATAGAAATAACGGATGAGATTGTGGCAAATTGCTTGCAGCAGAATCCGCTTGCCTACGATAAGGATGGCGAAATGCATTACGACATCATTTCTGCTTTCATCAAGAGCATCAGAGGCAGTGATCCGGATGCTGCAATCTATTGGCTCGCCCGTATGATTGAGGGTGGGGAAGACCCTGCATTCATAGCAAGGAGGCTTGTTATCAGTGCAAGTGAGGACATCGGACTTGCTAATCCAAATGCCCTCCTGTTGGCCAATGCCGCTTTCGATGCAGTGATGAAGATTGGCTGGCCTGAAGGAAGGATTCCTTTGGCAGAAGCCACGGTCTATCTCGCTGCAAGTCCGAAGAGCAATTCTGCATATATGGCTATCAACGACGCTCTTCAAAAAGTTCAAGAGACCGGCAATCAACCTGTCCCGCTTCACCTCAGAAATGCTCCTACATCTTTGATGAAAGACCTCGGATACAGTAAAGGATACAAGTATGCCCATGACTATGAAGGCAATTTCGTTCTTCAACAGTTCCTTCCTGACGAGTTGAAAGAACAGCTTTTCTGGCATCCTCAAAGTAATCCTGCTGAAGATAGGCTTCGTGCACAAATGGAAAAGTGCTGGGGAAAGGATAAATATAAGTAAAATTAAACCTCAGAACATTGAGCGACGGGAATTTCAATCGAGCCTTGCTTCCATCCACTCCTTACCGAAGTGGCGTGAGAATGGGGCAACAACAAGCAAAGACGAAAGCCATCGAGGCTTTGAAGATTGCTTTGGAACAGGCAGAGCCTTCTCTTTCCGAAGAGCAAAAAGAGGCTGTTAAGGCGAGTTTCGAGAAGGAACTAAGGCATATTCCTTAGCTTCCGAAGCAGCTCCTTGTTGATGGTATTGATGCGTTTCTGCCCCTTCTTGAAGTCTGCTTTCAGGTCGGCTCCAATGGTGAAAATCTCCTCATTCACACCATGATAGAAGTCCGTAAAGGTTCGCAGTAGGGGAGGAAGGTAGGGTTGTTCTTTCGTATTGACTACCATCTTGATTCCTTTAGGCACCAATCTTACGTCCAACTCCTCGCCAGCATCCTTCGGGTCACCGTCGAAATGAATCACTCCAGGCGCACTTCTCTTGATATGCACCTGCTGACACTTGAAGGAGTGAATGCGGCTATTGGTAGTTATCGTCTTGTTAAAGAGCTGGATAGCCATTTGAGGAGCCTCAAGCACAGTAAAGGGTTCAATCAATGTGACGTCCATCAAGCCGTCGCTCATGCTGGCATGCGGAGCGATGTAAACATTGTTTCCGTACTGGCTGGCATTTGCGCATGCAATAAGAAACGCCTTATAGACCTGACGCTCCCCATCAATCGTTATCTCGTAAGTGTCGGGCTTGTACTTCAAGCCTTCTTTTAATGTGTTTTCTATATAGGTAAGAAGTCCTCTGCGACCTGCTTTGGCAAATCGATCGCTGATGAATGCGTCGAAACCAACCCCGCAAGTGCAGAAGAAAGGCTGTTGGTCGATGATGCCATAGTCGAGTGTTTCTATATGGCAATCCGCCAGAACTTGCAAGGCGCCATCAGGATTCATCGGGATATAGAGGTGTCGGGCCAGTCCGTTACCGCTGCCGCAAGGGATGATGCCAAGTGCTGTGCCGGAATGGATCAGACTTCGCGCCACCTCATTGACTGTACCGTCTCCACCCACAGCCACAACGATGTCTGCTCCTTCATCTGTAGCTTTTGCCACAAACTCAGAAGCATGACCTTTGTGTTCAGTCTTGCAAATCGTCCACTCAAACAGTCGGCTGTCCAGATACTTCGGGATAAGGTCGATGATGTGCTGCTTGTCCGAAGTGCCCGAAATGGGGTTGACGATGAATACTATCTTGGTCTTTTTCTCCATATTTCGTGCTGCAAAGGTATAAATAAATTGAGAGTTATGAGCCAAGAGTTAAGAAAAATACATAATAAGGGAAAAAATAATGAGTAATGAACTATAATCTATGAACTTTTTTCGTACCTTTGCAAACGAATTAAACCCTTTTGAGGGTGACGAATAATACTTTTATGGGATATTTACAAGACAGATGTGCCAAGTACACACTCCCGCAGGAGTTCATGGCACAGGGCATATACCCTTACTTCCGCGAGATAGAAGGCAAGCAAGGCACCGAGGTGATTATGGAAGGCAAGCGAGTTCTTATGTTCGGCTCGAATGCTTACACGGGCTTAACTGGCGACCAGCGTGTCATCGATGCAGGTTGTGCGGCAATGCAGAAATACGGTAGCGGATGCGCAGGAAGCCGTTTCCTCAATGGTACGCTCGACATTCATGTGCAGCTCGAGAAAGAGCTTGCTGAGTTTGTTGGCAAGGACGAAGCGCTCTGCTTTGCAACAGGTTTTACCGTCAACAGCGGTGTCATCAGCCAAATCGTTGACCGCAACGACTATGTTATCTGTGATGATCGCGACCACGCGAGCATAGTGGATGGCCGTCGTCTCAGCTTTGCCACGCAGCTCAAATACAAGCACAATGATATGGAGGACCTTGAAAAGCAACTCCAAAAGTGCGACCCCGACCGCGTGAAACTCATTGTGGTGGATGGCGTCTTCAGTATGGAGGGCGACCTTTGCAAGTTGCCTGAAATCGTTGAACTGAAGAAGAAATACAATGCCGCCATTATGGTGGACGAGGCTCACGGCATCGGTGTGTTCGGCAAGCAGGGTAGGGGCGTTTGCAACCACTTTGGTTTGACCGATGATGTTGACCTCATCATGGGCACATTCTCAAAGAGTTTGGCTTCCATCGGTGGCTTCATCGCAGCAGATAGCAGCGTTATCAACTGGCTTCGACACACTGCCCGCACCTACATCTTCAGTGCAAGTTGTACTCCGGCAGCAACAGCAGCGGCTCGCGAAGCACTTCACATCATCCAGCAAGAGCCGGAGCGACTGGAAGCGCTTTGGAGTGTAACGAACTACGCACTTAAACGTTTCCGCGAGGAAGGCTTTGAGATTGGCGACACGGAAAGCCCAATCATTCCTCTCTATGTGCGTGACACGGACAAGACCTTCATGGCAGTCGCCAAAGCATTCAACGAAGGTGTCTTCATCAATCCTGTTATTCCGCCTGCATGTGCCCCGCAGGACACACTCGTTCGCTATGCACTTATGGCGACTCACACACGCGAACAGGTTGACGAATCCGTCATAAAGCTTAAGAAAGTCTTCAAGGAATTGGGGATTCTCTAAGTGGACGCTAATCGAATCTCCATTGTGGCAATGCTCCTTAGACATAGGATGCATTGCCTTTTTTTATGTCATTATCAGAGAACACTTTAGAGCCGTTGGAAAAATCCACACGTGAACTATGCAAAATCCACACGTGAACTTTGCGAAATCCACACGTGATGTTTGCGAACTAACCGTGTGATGTTTGCGAACTAACCGTGTGATGTTTGGCAACAACACTGAGGTTACCATTCATCGACCTTTTGCTCGATGCGGAAAGCATCAAGTTGTTTCTGGAGTCGAGCCAGGTGCTTGGCATACTTTTTCTCAGCGATGACGTTCTGAAGCTCGTTCGGATCTTTCTTTATATCAAAGAGTTCATCGTAGGAACCCTTAGGTCCGTAGAAGTGAATGAGCTTGTATCTCCCGTCGCTCACGCCATCGTGTCGCATCACATTATGTTCCGCAGGACAATCATAATAATGGTAATACAGATACTTTCGCCAGTCCTTCGGTGCCTTGCCGCCTTTCGACATGATAGGAAGCAACGAGGTTCCAACCATCTGCTGCGGCTTTTCGGCATCCGCTATATCGAGGAAAGTCGGGGCGAAGTCGATGTTCTGAACAAGAGCGTCACACTTCTGGCCGCCCTTCATGCCAGGCGTATAGACCAATAGGGGCGTGCGGAAAGACTCTTCGTACATGAACCTTTTGTCGAACCATCCGTGCTCTCCCATATAGAAACCCTGGTCGCTCGTATAGACAACCATCGTGTTGTCCATCAAGTTGTTAGCCTCCAGGTAGTCAAGCAACCGTCCAACTTGTTCGTCGATACTGTGGATCACCCTCATATAGTCGCGGATATATCGCTGATATTTCCAGCGAAGGAGGGCATCGCCTGTAAGGTTTTGTGCCAACATCGCCTCATTTCGAGGGTTATAGACGGACTCCCATTTAGCCCTTTGTTCTGGCGACATTCGAGCAAGCTGCTGAAGAAAACCGTTGCCGTTGCGTTCGTGGGTGTATCCCATTCCAGGCTTAATCTGCGTGACCTTTAGGTCGTAACACATTTCCATGTCTTTTTCGATGCTCATCTGTTGCTCGTGTGCGGCCTGACCTCTCGTGGAATAGTCGTCGTAGAAGGTTTCCGGAAGTGGGAACTCGACGTCCTCATATAGGTCGAGCATATCGAGTGGCGGCATCCAGTTCCTGTGCGGAGCCTTGTGATGAACGAAGAGAGCGAAGGGCTTCGACTTGTCGCGATGTTCAAGAAATTGTATTGCATGGTCAGTGATGAGGTTCGTGGCATACCCTTTTTCCACGATATATTTGCCATCGGTCTCTTGCGAACGGAACCGCGGATCATAATAATCGCCCTGGCCAGGCACAATATGGTAGTCGTCGAAACCTTTCGGCTCACAAAGCATGTGCCATTTACCAATCATACTTGTCTGGTAGCCAGCCTTTTGCAAATACTCGCTAACGAATGGAGCATCCTTGTCAATCGGACAATCAAGCGTTCTCTGTCCGCTCTGATGGCTATACATGCCAGTCATCAGGCAAGCGCGACTTGGTGTACTCAACGAGTTCTCGACATAGGCGCGACGAAACAACATGCCCTTCTCGGCCAGCCGATCGAGGTTTGGAGTAGGGGCTTGGCGGCTAAGTTGATGTCCATAAGCGCTTATCGCCTGATAGGAATGGTCGTCGCTCATGATGTAAACGATGTTCCAACGCTGTGCATGGGCAGCATTGATGGCACAACTGCCAAGCAGGAAAAGAGGGAGTTTTTTCATGATATCATACGTTCTTGTGCTATGGCAATCTCTTGCATGATTCGCGTTAAATATGGAATAACAATATGGCATTCCTGTCTGTTCTCGATGAGAGAGAGGAACTCTCGGAACTCATAACTGAGCCGATGATGTCCCGTCTCACTCTTAAATGTGACGGGCTCCTGGCCTCTCAGGTGAACGGTAAATGAGTCGAGGATGCTGACGGAACCATGAACCTCGATGTAACCCTCTTCGCCTTGGATGCAACCATACGAGAGGCCGTCGGAATCCTTTGAGGCACTGAGCACAGCAAGCGAGGTAGGGTAGTGACAGAGAAGTGTTCCGCTTGTATCGATGCCGTTAAAACCTCGGTTGCATTCATAGCGAACCGTGCGAGGAGGACCAAACAAAGCAATCGCAAAGCACAGGTTGTAGACATTGAGGTCTGCAAGCGTTCCGCCAGCCATTGAAGGGTCGAAGACGGGTGTCAACTCGCCATTGAGGTAACGGTCATAGCGACTGCTGCGCTGAGCATAGTTGCAATGCAGCATCCTTATCGTGCCAAGCTTTGGAACGAACTCTTGCAACTTACGAAACATCGGCATATATAATAAGGAATAGGCCGGCAGACAATAGACGCAACGCTGTATCGCAGTATCGATAAGTTCTTCAGTCTGAACACGATCCACTGCGATTGGTTTCTCCACAATCACATTCCTTCCGGCCTTCATCGCCTGCATCGCATACTCATGATGCACATGATTGGCGTTGGCGATATACACAAAGTCTGCTTCAGCTTCCTGAAGCATTCGCTCGTAATCCGTATAAACAAAACCAGTTTGAGCATAGGCTTGACATAGGTCGATAGCATGTTCCACACTTTGTTCGCGAGCATAAATGCCTGTGACCTCAATCTCGCCAGCAAACTCCTCATGCAGCATGCGCATGACTTCCTCGGCAATCTTTCCTGTACCTGCAATCGAAATCTTCATAAGAAGACGCTTTTAATGTTTTTGCCACAAAATTAAACAATTTATTTGAAAGGACAAAACATTTAAGTCGAAAGGATGAAATTATTCTCTCGAAATGACAGAGTTGGTAACTCATAATGCCGATGTCTCTAACTAGAGATGCCAAAGTAATCCATACATAATGCCAGATTTATTCTCTCGAAATGACAGAATAGGCAGATGTTCATGTAAAATCCCTAATTCTTACTAAACATAACGCCGATTATATCGAAAGCAAATGCTAAGAACAATAAGAATAAATAATGTACGCGCGAAGAGATTGTTTCATACTTTTGGTGTTATGTGAATAAATTTTCGTACCTTTGCAGCGCGATTTATAACAATGTAAGATATATAAAACAATGAAAGCATTTGTATTTCCTGGTCAAGGAGCTCAGTTCACAGGCATGGGTAAAGAGCTTTACGACACTAATCCCAAGGCAAAAGAACTTTTCGAAAAGGCAAACGAGATACTTGGTTTCCGCATCACCGACATCATGTTCGAGGGTGATGCTGAGGAACTGAAGCAGACAAAGGTGACTCAACCCGCAGTCTTTCTCCATAGCGTTATCACGGCAATCTGCATGGGCGACGCCTTCAAACCTGATATGGTTGGTGGTCACAGCTTGGGCGAGTTCAGCGCACTTGTAGCTGCCGGAGCACTTTCTTTTGAGGACGGACTTCGTCTTGTGCATGCTCGTGCAATGGCTATGCAGAAGGCTTGCGAAGCCGCTCCCAGCACGATGGCAGCTATCATCAATCTTCCCGACGAGACGGTTGAGCAGATCTGTGCTGAGGTGACTGCGGAAGGCAATGGCGTTGTCGTGCCTGCAAACTACAATTGCCCAGGCCAGTTGGTCATCAGCGGCAATGTTGAGGAGATAAACAAAGCTTGTGAGAAGCTGAAGGAAGCAGGCGCCAAACGCGCCATTGTACTTCCTGTTGGCGGAGCCTTCCACAGTCCTCTCATGCAACCTGCTAAGGATGAGCTTCAGGCGGCTATTGAGCAGACAGAGTTCCACACGCCATCCTGCCCCATCTATCAGAATGTGGATGCCAAGGCACACACGGATGCATCAGAGATTAAGCAGAATCTTATTGCCCAGCTCACAGCTTCTGTTCGTTGGACACAAGAGGTGCAGAACATGCTTGCTGCAGGTGCGACAGAGTTCACGGAATGTGGCCCGGGCAAGGCTCTGCAGGGCATGATCACCAAGATTGCTAAGGGAATCGAAGGCATCACTATCGACGGTGTGTGCTAAATCATGATTAAAAATTAAGAATTAAGAAAGAAGAATTATATTCTTGCATTTTTAATTCTTAACTCTTAATTCTTAATTCCACACAATGACCATTTATCAGGTCTTCACTCGCCTCTTCGGTGCCGATAAGGCCAACTGCATTCCTTCCGGAACGAAGCAGCAGAACGGGTGTGGCACAATGCAGGACTTTACAGCCAAGGCCTTGGAACAAATCAAGGCACTTGGCTGTACGCATATCTGGTACACAGGCATCATTGAGCACGCAAGCAAGACTGATTACTCGGCATACGGCATTCCCAAGGACAATCCCGATGTCGTGAAGGGAGAAGCAGGCAGTCCTTATGCCATTCGTGACTATTATGATGTTGACCCGGACCTTGCGAAAGACCCTGCAAAGCGCATTCATGAGTTTGAATTGCTTGTGGAGCGAACGCACAAAGCAGGTTTGAAAGTCATCATCGACTTTGTGCCAAATCATGTTGCAAGACAATATCATTCTGATGCAAAGCCATGTGCGGAGGTTCGCGACCTTGGTGAGGACGATGACAGAACCTGCTCTTTCTCTGCAAATAACAACTTCTACTATCTGCCTGAAGAACAGTTGCATCTTGACAACATCCTGCCGAAGAGCACATACAAAGAGTTTCCGGCAAAAGCAACAGGCAACGACAACTTCACCTCCTGGCCATCAAAGAACGACTGGTACGAGACGGTGAAACTCAACTACGGCATCGATTATGTTGGTGGCAGGCAAAGTCACTTCTCCCCTACTCCAGACACATGGCACAAGATGCTGCACATCCTGCTCTACTGGGCCTCGAAGGGTATCGACGGATTCCGTTGCGATATGGCCGAGATGGTGCCTGTGGAGTTCTGGGGATGGGCGTTGCCACAAGTCAAGAAGGCTTTCCCGAACATCATCTTCATTGCCGAGGTCTATAATCCAAGCCTGTATCGCGACTACATCCATCGCGGACATTTTGACTACCTTTACGATAAAGTCGGGCTTTACGACACGCTTTTGGATGTCTGTCGAGGCAAGAACACGCAAAGCATAACAGCATGTTGGCAGGCGGTCGACGACATTCATGGCATGATGCTCAACTTCCTCGAGAACCACGATGAGCAGAGGCTTGCAAGTGATTTCCTGCTTGCAGATGCCCGAAAGGCACTTCCTGCACTTCTCGTCAGCAGCCTCATGCCCTGCCCTTTCATGCTTTATTTTGGACAGGAGTTGGGCGAGCGAGGCATGGATGCAGAAGGCTTCAGTGGCAAAGACGGACGAACCACCATCTTTGATTATTGGACGATACCCTCCATTCAACGTTGGCGCAACAAAGGACGCTTTGATGACAAACTGCTGACGGCAGACGAGTTGTCACTCCAAAAGACATATCGGAGCATTCTTCAGCTTCGAGAGCAAGCTCTTTATCTGGATGGCGGTTTCTACGACCTGATGTATGCCAATCCGCACCTCCAGCGACAATATGCCTTCATCCGTCACATAGGCAAGAAGATGGCACTCATTGTTGCCAATTTCTCTGACAAAGAAGAGACCATTTCTCTCACCCTGCCACAACATTTCTTTGACTTAACAGGCATTAAAGAAAAGGCAAAGACTACAATGTGCAACCAGTTGAGTTATAGCAAAGTAAACATTCCGTTCAATTCATCGGAGCCTCTTGTTGTAACACTCCCAGCCAACTTAGGAATCATCCTGAGTTAACCCCACTCCCCTCCCCTTTCTGAAGGGGTAAGGACGCAGATTGTTCGGGCGGATTTGTAATCCGCTCGCATTTTATATATGCATTTGTAATGTAGAACTGGAGGTGCGAAGCGAGGTGTGGGGGCATCTTTTTCTTGGCTTTTGTAAACATTTTTCCAACCCCGATGCCTTCTGACGCTTTGTTTTTCTCTTGGTGGCACTTTCCTACCCAGAACACGAGAAATGCGCTTAAAACGAATTTCCTATGACAAACAGACGATTGCAAAAGAGAATTATGAGACAAGAAGCAAAGAAAGTGTCGGTTCCGCATGAACACTCGTTAAACATCGCACGAATATTCGCCAAATTCCACGTGTGGCATTACGCAACTTCACACGAGGGAATCACAAACTCCACGTGTGGAATTGCACAACTTCACGTGTGGCGTTGACAAATGCCTCATGTCCCGACTTCAAATTCCACCTTTTCCGATACATCTTTTTGTAAAGGATTTTCCAAGCTTTTACCGTATCAAAACACCAAGCCTTTCATAAAGAAAAAAGGATTTTCTGTATCAATCTTCTTTGTGTTTCAATATTTTTTCGTAACTTTGCGAGGCGTAAGACATTCCGTTACACCATCTCACAAACCACGATACGCGTATGAAACAATACTTGCTCACCATCGCCTGCAGCCTGTTTGCCTTGGCAACACTTGCCATCGAGATAACCGGCAAGCAAATATACATCCCCCGAGACCTGCGGGACAACGACTTCGAGAACGACAGCTCTCAATGGAGCTACTCACGCATGGCGCTGACGGACAACTTCGTTATCTTCTGGGAGAAAGGTTTCGGCAAAGACATCGCGACGCCTCCAAGGCTCGAAGGCAGGCCGATGCGTGTTGACATCGAGAACATGAAGCAGAAGCTCGAACGCTTTTACCGGTTCTATCGCGACACGCTTCATTTCATCGGAGTTGGTTCGAACGCAGACAAGTACCGCATGATGGTGATGATAAACTACTCGCTCGAAGGCACAGCTTACGGCGGCGACTATGACGAGGTGATAGGCGCCTTCTGGTCGGCTCCCAACCGTTTGCAGGACGCGACGCTCAACACGGTGGCTCACGAACTGGGGCACAGCTTCCAGATGCAAGTGCATTGCGACAGGAAGGTTCAGGCCAAAGCGCGTGGCGAGAGGCTTGAGAGATGGTCGGGAGGCGGGTTCTTCGAGATGACTTCGCAGTGGATGCTGTGGCATGTCAACCCGAATTGGGTGCGCGATGAGCTCTATCATTGGGATGCCTACCGACGTACGCCTCACAAAGCTTTCCTGCATTGGGAGAATGTCTATCACTCGCCATACGTGCTCGAATGGTGGTCGCAGAACTATGGCCTCGAGGTCATCGGCAACATTTACAAGGAAGGAAAGGGTCACGAGAGTCCCGTAGAAGTCCTGATGCGCCTGACAAAGATGAACGCATCGCAGTTCAACGACAATCTCTTCGAAGCCCATCGTCACACGATATTCCTGGACTTCAAGCATGCACGCAACGAGACGCGTCCCTTTGCCGGCAACTGGCCTGAACTGCCCGAAGCAGGTGCACCAGAACCTGGGGGATTCGATGCAAGGAAGTTGCCTGTTCCCGATAAAGGCAAACGCATAAAGGTCGAGTTCCAGGGGCATACTGAAGATGTCAACGACGGCTGGCGCTATGGCTTCGTTGCGCTGATGGACGACGGCACCTGCCACTATAGTCCGATATACACAAAAGGTCGTGCACGCGTGAGCTACAAGGCTCCCAAGGACAAAGCGGTCAAGGAGTTGTATCTCGTGGTGATGAACGCGCCGCAGAACTGGCCATTGCCCCCAATCCCGCGACACGAAGAAGAACCTCGCGAGACAAGCTCCTACGAAATACGCGTAACGGCTGGAGATCGACCCTAAAGTGCCACATCTGCAAATGTCACACGTGATGTTTGCAATTTAGGCGTGTTAAGTTTGCAATTTAGGCGTGTTAAGTTTGCAATTTAGGCACGTTAAGTTTTGCTTTGCAACACAGAGCGTGATATTCCTCTGAATGCCAGCATGGTACTCTACAAAGCAAGAGATGCAGAGCGTCAAACTCTGCATCTCTTTTCTGAATGTCCCGAGTTGCCTCTACTCGTCAAAGTAAGTACCTGTCGGCAAAGTTTCGTTCTTATCCAAACAGAGGTTGTACTTTTCCATACACCTGTTTGTAAGACAAAACATCGCTTGTGTTTCATTTTCATTCTGCTTGAACTTCAGGTGCTCGTCGATGGAGAAACTGCGTGCCATCCCTTCCACATCGAGATTGTCTGTACCGATGAGGGTGAATGTCCAATGTTGCTTCTTTAGCTTCCCGATTAGGGTCTTTATCATCCGTAGCGTCCATTCCTGAGAACTGTTCTCTTCTCCGTCGGTAATGACGGTGACGAGTACATTGTCCTCCTCCGTGACTTGCGCATTAACCTTCGATATGGCAACACCCATCGCGTCGTAGAGCGGAGTGCATCCACATGGGTTGTATGCATTCCAATCGAGGTCGGTAGTTGCCGATGCGGGTGTTTTGTCGTAGTGCCAAGTCATGTGATTGGAGTCGAAGGTAAGTAGTGTGACGTACTGTTCCTGCCTCGGAAACTTTTCCTGCATCTGCCTGATGGTCTGAAGAGTCTCGTTCATGCCGGAGAACGCTTGCTTGTGTATGCACGACATCGAGCCGCTCTCATCGACAATAATCAGGTTGAAAACTCTCTTCTTCTTGTTCGCTTCTTGCTTTTACATAGTTTTAATAATGTTTTTGTGGTTAATACTTTCGGTTTGTCTTTCGGACGTCTTTTATTACTTTGAAGAAGTTTTCCATGAAAAAATAAGTGCGTTGACGTTTTTTTTGTAATTTTGCAGAAGAAACCGTTACGAGCATGCCAAGTCAGCAACTTACAGATCATGATATCATACAGGGTTTCCGTCGAGGCGACGCGGGAATAATCCGTCAGTACTTCTACGGCTATTGTCGTGCAGGATACAACGTCTTCGACCAAAAGTATCAATTGAGCGAAAAGGAAAACCTCGACTTCTACTCGATGGCGCACCAGTATGCTCTCTATTTGATAGAACGCGATTGGGAGCCTCTTGAAGACCATTCTCCAGCGGTGAGCCTCAAGACGTGGGTTGTTGGCGGCTTACGCTATGTGGTGCTCGACGCGCTGAAATGGTACAGAAAGGTGTACGGGAACATCTCTTTCCAAGACTATCTGATGTCGTGCGACACGATAAGCGACCTGCGCTTGCAGTTCAACAAACTTGTTGAGGACGTTTGCGACAACTTCTCCCTAAGCCAGCGAGACCGAACCATCATCGAGATGATGCTGCTGAAAGGCTATCAAGGCAACGAGGTAGCCGAGCGGCTCGGCATGACGCCATCTGCCGTTTCGCAACGCTTCAAGAGGCTCAAGGAGGGAGTCATCGTGCCATACTTCAAGAAGAACTTCGACATGGAACTTGACATGCCTGAGGTTATGGAGTCAAGGACCATGGATTACAATGAAAGCCACATAGTAGTAGATTATAACTTCGACATACCTCACACGATGTCTACACGGCCTCCGTTGCAAGAAAAAAGAAGTTGGGGCATCCGATTTAGCCTGCATAAGAGAGAGAAGAAAGACATGGAAAACAAGAGAACAACACCCGAGTTTATCACTTCACTTGAGCCGAACGAGATATTTGTGTTCGGCAGCAACCTGAAAGGAATGCACGGCGGCGGTGCGGCATACGTCGCGTATCGCAAGTTTGGAGCCATCATGGGACAAGGCGTTGGACTGCAAGGACAGAGCTACGCCATCCCAACTATGCAAGGCGGCGTAGAGACGATACGTCCGTATGTAGATGAGTTCATCGCATTTGCCAAGGAACATAAGGAGCTGACCTTCCTCGTTACACGCATCGGATGCGGCATCGCCGGCTTCGTCGACGCGGAGATAGCTCCATTGTTCGTGAAGGCTCACGATATAGAGAACATCGTTTTGCCTGAAGGATGGTGAAAGAAGGTATAACCCCAAAGATGTAAAAGACCACAAACGAAAGCTAACCCTTCGCCTGTGGTCTTTCTCATCTTTTAGGTCACTTCACTTGAGGGGAAACTTCTTAATGAACTCTTGACATTTACTTTACAAGTACTTTTTTCCCTGCATTGATGTAGATGCCGCGCTGTGATGGAGTGCTTTGAAGTTTCCGTCCATCCAAAGTGAAATAACTATTCTTTTGAGTGGCGACGATGTCCTTGATGGCATCGTCAATCGGGGTGCCATAAAACTTGATAATCTGCAACACAATGTCACCGCCTTCATAAGTATATTCGTTGGTCTCTTCGTTAAAAGACATCGAGCGAGCAACAATCTTATAGCTCTTCGCCTTGTTCAGGCCGTTGGCAATAAGTAGAGTCGAGTGATCCCATGTATATTTTGTCAGTCCATAATCGTCTGTGTAGATAGCAAGAGGAGTGTCTGAACCAACCTCATACACCTCTATCTGCGGATAACCCTTCTTGCTGGACGAACCGGAGAAGTAGAACTTGGCTTTATCTGTACCCGTCACATAGAAAGCGGGATAACGGTCCTTGCCCACAATTATCAAGCCATCCCTGCTACCAGCCTGGTTGGTGATGGAAATGTAACCACCCCAGTTCAGTTCGGCACTGGTGATAATCATATCGTCGCAGCCCTCTGCCTCAGAGTTGAAGTCGAACCACAAATTGTTGCGATTAGTCTGTTGGATGTATCCGCCCTCAGTTGTTCCGTCGTAGTTGTACTCAATCCATCGCTGGGCATCGGCTGTCAAGTGCCAAGTGCCATCGCTGTACTTTTCTGTCAGGTCGTTGGTAATGATAATCTCAGCCAGTGCTCCCAAAGGCACGACGGGAGTGCGAGGTGTCACCGCCAGAGTAGTTACACTCTTTGCGAGCAGCATCATTGTGCTCAACAATAAAAGTAAAGTCTTTCTCATGTTACTAATTGGCTTATAGTTCGACAATATTTGCTACAAATATAATAATATATAGAATACGAACAAAGAGTTTTCTTAAATAAAAGTCAAAAAAGAAAGAAAAACGGGGATGAAGCCCAACGCACGGAACTAGACATGCCTTATTGTCAAAGTAGGAACGCCTACTTTGCAAACAAGCCACAGGTAAATTCCAAACGACACAAGCGTACTTCGCAAACGACACAAGCGTACTTCGCAAACGACACACGTGTTATTTGCAGAGATAGCAAATATCTTTAAACTGAAAGGCTTGTAATGGTTGTATTCAGAGCTCTACAGCGTCCCAGCCGTAGTCCTGATAGTACTTTACTTTCAGGTCGTGCTTCTGAACATACTGCTGCAGTTGCTCTATGCGAACGGCTTCACGAACGTCTTCACTGGAGTGCATGTTCTGGTAGATGTCATAGTGGTCGGCAAAGATGCGCTTGGCACTTGCTTCGTTGCCTGCGCCGTCTTCCGTCTGCTCGAAACGCGTCACTTGCAGTTCGCCAGCAGCCTTCGCAATATCAAAACAGCCGGAATGATTGCCTCCGGAAACAGTCTTGAGCGTATCGCCCACAAGTTTGTAGTTAAACACCCAGAAGTCGCCCCAGACTCGAGCTTGCTCTGTGCCTTTCTCTTCGGCAGACACAATCATTAAGACAGGCACACAAAGGTCGCCTTGAGAATACTGCGAACCAATCTCTTTCACAAGATAATCGCTTATCGTTTGCCGCAAAGCCTCTTCCTTTCGCCAGTTGGCAATGCCGTTGATGCAGTCCTGCTTGTGCCCGTCGAAGTCTGACATGAGCCACTTTCCCCCTACCTTTTCCATGTAAAGCTTGTGCTCTTCGTTGTCCTCCTCAGGACAGAACGAACCGTCTTCCCACTTCTGTCGGACGGTAAGAAAAGCCACGGCATGTGTCTCATCCTGCACCATGACTGTGTCCACCGTGTAATCCGCTATCGTGCCGCCGTTGCCGGTAACAAAGTAATGGAGCCACTCGTGGTCCATCGCCTCGTGTTCGGGCAGGTTGAACATCGTGTCGAGCACAGCATAGAAATCCTCTGTCATGAAGTCTTTCGAGCGTTCCAACAGCACATGGTCTGGGATGTATTGGCAAAGCTCGAAGGCAATGGCGTTCAGGTCCTCGCTTTCTTTATGACAAGACGAGAGCGAAAGGCAGCAGACAAGGAGCGCAGCAGGGAAAAGGGATTTGAAGTTCATGGCTATTCGAAGTTAAATGTTAGGACTACCATCTTGCTATGACCGCCGTTGACCGCTCTTGTGTACTTCAACAGAGTGCCGTCGATGAGGTCGCTTCTGTCCTTATGGATGATGTCCATCAAGCCGAAGCAGAACTTAAGTTCAGGGATGAGCTTAAAGAAAGGCAAGTATATGTCGCAGCCCATTCCCACCTCGAGGTAGATGTCGAAAGGCTTCAGACGCAGGGCATCGTGCTTGCGGGCAGTAAGATCCACCATGGGATTGACGCCTGCGATGAGGTAAGGACGGAAGTTATTATAGCGAGGAGCGGCGAACTTCACATCTAAAGGAACTGAGATATAAGTGCTCTTGAACACCTGAGTGCTGTCTGCCCCACTCTTCTGCTCATGATAGACAGCATGTTTCTGACCGAAATGTATGGTGGGAGAAAGGCGAAGCGAGAAGTATTTGTTCAGTTTGAGGGCTCCGAGCACACCCACCGTGAAGCCTGGCCCGTAGTTGTCTATCTCGGCATACCATTGCTCGCCTGTCTCCGGGTCGATGAAGCCGTTGTTCTCCAACTCAATGTCTTGCAGGTGGAGGCCAAGCAGAAAGCCATAATGCAATTTCCGCTCATCGATGTATGGGCGGTTCTGAACCTTGCGTTCCTGTGCCGAGAGACACATGACAACAGAAAGCAAGATGAGCGATACGAGGCTTCTATATATGTGTGTGCGCATCGTAATAATAACGTAATCATGCCTCTTTTTATTGCTTAAATCATTGTTTTTGGTGATAAACGATAAAAAAGTCTGTCTTTTATGCACCACTATCACTAAAAATAATTATCTTTGCAACCGAAAACAACCAAAATAGTAACTATAAAAGTAATTTAAGACTATGGCTTACGTAATTAGTGATGATTGTGTTGCTTGCGGCACATGTATCGACGAATGCCCCGTTGGAGCAATCTCTGAAGGCGAAAAGTACTCAATTGACCCTGAACAGTGCACTGAGTGCGGCACCTGCGCTGATGCATGTCCCAGCGGTGCTATCTCTCTCTAAAGAGAACCACACCAATACCAAAAAGCCTCTCCAAGCGGAGAGGCTTTTTGTTTATTCCTTTCGGAAGCCGGTCTTTACCTCGACGGTCCCTAAGTAGAGGGCATTCTTGCCTTGATGGTCCACCAAGACTTCGTGGCCTTTCTTGTCCTTAAGATACCGAGGCGCATCGAAGTAGGTGTGCGAGTGGCCGCCTAAGACTATGTCAAGACCAGTCGTGCCCGCAATGAAGTCGGGGTCCATATCGGGCTTCTCGCCCCATCCAAGATGGCTGAGGCAGACCACGACATCGCAGTTCTCCTCTTTTCTCAGACGGTCGATGATGGGTTGAGCCGCTTTGGCCGGCTTCGTGTAGCTCATGCCTTCGAAGTTCTTCGCTGTAATCAGGCCTTGAGGCTGCGGGCAGACACCGAAGATGCCTACGCGTACGCCTGCACGTTCCACTATAATATATGGTTTGACCAGGCCTTCGCATGGAGTGCCGGTAAAGTCGTAGTTGCAGCAGACGAAAGGGAACTCCGCCATTCGTATCAGGCGAGCCAGGTTCTCGAGGCCGAAGTCGAACTCATGATTGCCGATAGTGCAGGCATCATAATGCATGAGGTTCATCAGCTTGACCTCAACCTCGCCTTGATAGAGATTGTAATAAACGGAGCCCTGACTGAAGTCGCCACAATCGAGCAGGAGCATGTCTTGGGGATGTTCCTTACGCATTTGTTCGAGGAGAACCACGCGTCGCAAGTAGCCGGCCTTGTTGGCCTGGGTCGAGTCCTTGTAGTTCGGCGAGATAGGCTCAATGCAAGAATGTGTATCGCTGGTGTGGACGATGAAGAGCGAGCCCTCTGGAGAAGCCCCAAACCCCATTAGGGGGAGAAGGACGACGGCAAGGAGCAACAATGATTTAACGCTGACTGTTTTCATTTTACTTATTCTTTTGTTCCCCCGGAAGGGGGTTGGGAAGTCTTTACTTCACTACGATTCTACCTTCTATCTTACTATTTATCACTCTGTGTTTCAGCACATATTCCATCATGATGTCGCGAGCGAGGAAGCCTATATCGTGCCGCTTCACGGCTTTCTTCAGGGCATACATCTTGTCGTTGCCTTCCGCGAGGTAGTCAATGGTGGCGACTGTGTAGATGCGATGCGGGTCGATAGCCTTTCCGTCGATGGTGCAGGAGAGCAACTCGCCGTTTTCCGTTATTTCCATCCGTACGCTGCTGCTCACGCCTTCGCCTTTGACGGCGGCAATGTTCCGCATCAGTTCGAGCAAGTCCGAGCCTTTCATTTCGAGCACGACGAGCGAGTTCTCGAAAGGCGAGATGAGCATGATGTCGCCTCTTCTGACGATGCCTTCGGGCATATTGTTGCGCAAGCCGCCGACATTGATGAGCCCCATATCGGCAGGCTTCAAGCCAGTTGCTGTTCCGCCCTCAATCATCACATCTGCCGCCCAGTTTCCCAGCAGACTTTCTGGCCTTCCAGCCGACATCGCCACACGGCTCAAACCGAGTGGCGGAGCCATGATGCTATCCACTTTCGCCTTGTAGGGAGCCACAATGGCAGCAGCCTCTTGTGAGGGCGTCGCATCCAATGCCGAAGTCACCTCCACGCGTTCCCAACAAAAGGAGCGCACCTTATAATCCTGCGCCTGCAAGCCCATCAGGGGCAAGGCAAGCAGTAATAAACATGTTTCCCTCATCTTGTTTTCAATCATTTCATGCCTCTTCAATGACTTTCGCCTGTTCAATCCCTTTGTCTGAAAGCCTGCGTCGCCAGACTCAACATGGTTAGTTCGTTGCTGCATCATGATAAATCAATTGCTGCATCATGAACAATCAATTGCTGCATCATGATAAATCAACGAACTCTGCAGGCGGCGTTTTGAAACGCAGCGTGTCGAATCGAGCATCATAGCATGCTGC
>JAEEGH010001994.1_pt1 | contig 56723 bp, 58 predicted proteins | sample 9134181 | NCBI WGS metagenome assembly JAEEGH01 (sample SAMN16246544, study PRJNA631951) | gut metagenome | biome: gut microbiome; feature: rumen; material: DP-attached | host: Bos | place: Iran: Karaj | collected 2018-10 | reverse complement strand
GCTCTGAGGCAGCGTATAAAACCCTGCTGCGGGAATGCCTGTCCGGCGCAGAACTCTACGCGCCGCAGCCCAGCTATTCCGTACAGCCCCAGCTTACCGTCCTGCGCAATCCGCATATTTCCCGAAACGAAGAGGTTCTGATGACGCCGCTGCAAACCGTCGGACCCCTTCGGGAGAAATACCTGTCTCATTTGTTCTACATTGCCATGGTGGACAGCCGCACCCTGATTCCGGATCGCCTGGGAGGAGCCGATTATGACGGCGATACCGTCCACGTCTATGCAGACCCGATCCTGAACCGCTGTATCCGGCGCAATTACCAAGGCGGTCTGGAAAACGAAAACAATTTACCACTGCTCAAGATTCCCGCTGCCGAGCCGTTGATTGCCGACGCCAGGGATTGGCAGGCACGCTTCCAGGCAGTCAAAAGCACCTTCTCCTCCCGTGTTGGGCAGATTTCCAACGCTGCCCTGCGACGCAGCATCCTGGCCTATGATGAACACACCGCAGCATGGGAAAAGAAGCTGTATCGGGAAGAAACCGAGACTCTGACGATTCTCACGGGCTTGGAGATCGACTCGGCCAAGACTGGCGTGAAGCCGGATCTCTCCGAATACTTGTATGACCAAACGGAGGTACACTCCGAGTTTCTGAAATACAAGCAGATTCTTGGTGATCCGGATGAACACAAATGGTATGAGCCCTCTAAGGCCAAGCGCTTGCGCCAGTTCTTCCGGATGCGGGATTGGAATGAAATTACCGCAAATCTGGAACGCACGCCCTGGTATGCGCTGGAGCTGGGAAAGCAGACAAGACCGCCGAAAGCCGTCCCCGCAGAGAGTGCGGAGCTGTTTGCCTTTGCTGCGACCCCCGGCTGGCAGGAAGCTGTCAACCCAAATACCCTTGCAAAGGTCAAAACGATCATAGAAACCTATGAGGAAGCGAAGCGCCGCTGTGATGCGCTCCGCCATTTGACACCTTCCGACAACTGCAAAACGGATATCCGCCGCATCCTGTTTGCCAGGAACCAGGAAGCGCTTGTCAGCGTGGACGAACTGTATTTGGTTTTCCGGAATCACTCTCCCTGGCAAATCAGGGAAGCATTTGCAAAGCTTCGCAGCTCCGGGTGGCAGTTTACGCCGCCGGATCAGCGTGCAATGCTCCTGTATGAGATTGTTGGCAGAGCGCCGGAATATATTGAAATTCTCTGTGATTTCCGATGCGGCGGCTACCGGATTCTGGGCGACATTCTGGAAGACCTGAATGCACAGATTCGTTTGCTGGAAACAAAAAAGAACGCCGGCATCAAGAAAAATGACAGTCCTCTCATGAAAGCCATGCTTCGAGACGTATTCAAAGCCCGTGATGTTCGGGAAACGCTTATTTCCAACTGCTTCCGCGCAATCACACCCAAAAGCTATCATTTTGAAGGCGAGGACGTCGCCAAGGAAAATGAATACAGATTGCAGCAGGAAGAAATCATCATGTGCGCGGAAATGCTGGGCGAGAGGGACTTTATCCTGGAGGTATTTCCGGCAGCGGCGCGGTTTATGGTGGTAGACCGGACAGAAAAAACCAAAAAGAAACGGTGGTGGAAGCTGTGGTAAACGAGCTTGAAGAATTCCGTGCCTATACGACCTTCCCGGAGTACAAGGCAGCCCGCAAAAATGATACGACCTACATGGGTCGCTTCACATTTCCCATGCTCCTGGATTTCAAGGGATTCCAGCGGATTTTTACAATCCTGGCCAGAGGGTTCCTGTTTGAGGACGGCGGGAACGGATATGACCGGATCGACTACGCCCGCAGAGCCCTTCTGGCGTGGTGCAGCGTCAGCACAGGCCGGATGCAGGCACAAAAAAAGGCCCCGGATCAAAGCGATCCGGGGAATCAGACGAACTATGCGATTTATCATAGGGAGTTTCCCAATCTGGTAGACGAGACAGGCGACGGCTGGCTGATCCGGCATGTGGAGAACGTCACCCGTTTTGTCACCGAACACCCGGAAAAGGTGCGGAAAGACGCGTGGGAAAACGCCTGCAAACTCAAGCAAGGGTTCCGCCGCTTTTGGGCAAAAAAGGTGGATCACATCCAAGCCGTTCCGTTCTCCGAGAACACGAAAGGAAAATGGGGTCTGCGGATCGAGGACGTTCTGGCCGACGCCCTTGTGCTGGGCCCGCTGCAAAACCGGGACTTTGACCTCCCGGAGAATGTCGCCCAGCGGCTCACAGCGCTGACGCCCAAAGGCGTCCCGGCGAAAGTGACGCTCCTGCTGTACAAATACTACGTCCTGCACAAATCAAGCTGCTCCGACGCAATCCTTCCGGACTGGATGGCCTGGCCGAACCAAACCGATCCACCGGAGGCCAGCAGCCCCTTTGTCGTCCTGCCCATGCAGAACTTCAACGCCTACTTCGGCACCACGGCTTTCAGCCAGAAATGGATCGCTGCACTCTCTGACTCGGTCCTGGAAAGAAAAACAAGGGAAGGAGTGTGCAAATACAGAATTACTTCCGAGTTTCTCAGCAATGAATAACACGGTAAAAATTTTTTTGATTATTGTATAGAGAAGCGCAAACGAGATCTGTTATAATGCGATTATGGCAATACCAAGAGGGTCCTTCTGAAACGCTGGATTGCCCGACAGAATTCTGTTAACGAATGGGGGATGAATAAATGAAGCAAATATGCTTGGTAGCCAGGAATCTTTTCACTCGAACCGGCATTACTCGTGAACGACTCACAGATGATTATAGCCTTAGCATACTTAACGGAATCCAATACTGTCCAATCAAAGAAATACCGGATGACGTCGATCCAATTGACCTCTTTGAAGAACTGGAAGCAGAGTTTAAGGCGCTTTATCCAGATTTCCGTGCTGTTTCGCTGTCGATTCGTTTGGAAAACGGAACCGAGATCCCGTGTTTACAGATGTAAGCTCTTCAGCAGCACCGGTTCATATGGCCGCCTTTCCGTGGCGAGCGGTTCTTAATAAACAGTTCACTCATCAGCAGGAACAAATTCCAACAGATCGCTGATTTCGCAGTCCAGAACCGTACATAACCTGGCCAGCACATCAATATCCAGACGGGAAATACGGTTGTTGCAATAGTTATTGAGTTGAGTCCTTTGCATCTCCGCCCTCTGGCTGAGTTTGTTCTTGCTGATCCCTTTCTCTTCTATGATCCTGGCTAAGTTGATTCTAATCGTACCAAACCGCTCCATGCCGAACCCTCCGAAAAAAGACTTGACATAGGTAGTTTATCTTTGATAGACTTAGTTTAACAGTTGTAAGAAATCTTGTGCAATTATTTGCACATGCCAAACAACGGGATAATGATTTTTACCCAATTTGCTTCTGATGAACGAAATAGATGATTGATTTTTTATGCAAATACACTTATGATATAGGGGGCGGAGTATCACTCTTATTGTTGCTCTTCGTTAAGATCAACGATTATTGCAATGCACATGATAAATTGAATATAATAGTTGTCCCAAATACTTATTGTCTCCGGCAATTTGCCGGCAAGGGAGGCAGTTATGAAAAAAATTCTTGCTTGGTTTTTGATACTCCTTGTTGCAACGCTAATCGTCAGTACAATCAAAAAAGCAAACGAGCCAACTGGGTATTTATCCCAAAAAGAAGCTGAGTCTCATGCAAAGTCGACAGGAATAATTACAGTAATCGTATATGGCGCGGCTTTCTTCATATGTAATGCCGTTGGGAAAAACATTGACGAAAGAAATGCGTATAAAAAAGCACAGAAAAAGCTGGCGCGTCAACGGAAAGAAGAGCAGAAAGCAAATGGCACGACTCCTGATACTAATAAGAAAAAGGTCACTCCCTTATTATGCGCCGTTTCAGGTTATGAAGATTGCCCCATCTGTCAGACTCGGCAGAAAATTGGCCGAAAACGATGCTTGGGTTGCAATATTCGGCTGGACAAAACTCCGGTTAGTCCCGGCCCCAAAGAGAAGTCAACAAACGGCGTGGATGAACCCGCTCCTAAGACAGAAGCCGCCTCTACCAAAACTAATAGTACGGTCTCTATACCGGAGGCCGTCCCGCAAGGGAAGACCAATCCTCCGGCGCAAAGCAGCGCCTCTATTGTCAGATTTTGTAGGAAATGTGGTTTTGAATTGATTGGTGGCAGTGATTTCTGCAGCCATTGTGGGACAAAGATCGTAGTTGTTGCGCAAGCCACCGGCTCAGAGAATAACGAAAAAAAGAACCCTACAATTGACGGCCTTTCACGCAATCCAATCGACAAGGATTAGTGAAGTGAAAAGTATGGCAGGCGTTTGATAATACTGCGTCCTGGAAAATGGGATTAGCCGTTATGATTGAGGTGAAGCAGAAATGAAATGTGTAAAATGCGGCAAGGTGCTACCAGATGACAGCGAATTCTGTCTGTACTGCGGGGAGAAGATCGAGCAAGAATCCGCGGTGCTAAAGGAACCTATTGAAAGCACCAGAAAAAAGTGTACGAAATGTGGAATGCCTGTTCCGGATGATAGTGACTATTGTCAATACTGTGGTTCAATTATTCAACCATTGAAAGAAGCTGCACGTAAAGAACAGATGTATTACCAATGGCAGCATGATGAGCCAACAATTAAACAAGAGTCAGCTTCACAGAAATCAGAAAAAAATAACAACGGCATTACAAATAATTTTGGGGACACGGATGTTTGCAAGACAAAGAAACTGAAGAATTGTCGAGCAAAACAAATCATTGTATCTGTTGTAGTTGCAATATGCATTATAACCCTTGCTACACTTAATGTTTTACAATATAAGCGACACCAAGAAGAAGAAAAACAACTTGCTGAACTAAAGGAATCTTACAGTGAAATATATAAAAACTATTCAGATCAGGAGACTATTATACTCACCCAGAAGGAAACAATCGAAAAACAATCATCAAAACTGAGCGAAAAGGATAAAGAGATAGCTCAGAAGGACCAGAAACTTAAGACGCAAAAAAACCAAATATCATCTTTGGAAAAGAAGGCGGATTACTACACGACTATTAGTTCTGCCCTTAAATATGGTAATATTGGTTATGCTGCTAGCAACTTTAACTGTTCACAAAGCATTGTTCTGGTAAAAAAAGGTGAAACCCAAAAGATTACCCTTACTGCTAACTGGAATAATGGCGGGTCTGTAACTATTTCCCGAAGCACCAGCGCGGCCTCAATAGATTTTGACCAAAACAGTTGGACTTATTCAACGACCTTATCAATAAAAGGCAACTCAGTTGGGATATCTGTTGTTACATTCTCAAATAATGTTAATTCCCAGCAGTTCAAGATAATCGTTATAGTAGAATAACAGGGGATGATTATAATGGGACAACAAGAGAGAATTGGCAATAGTGGAAAGTGGGAATTTAACTCAATTCTGATTGACTATTTTGGAGAAAGAACATGAGAAAAATCTGTGTTGTTGTGTATTCCCTTTTGCTCTGCATTCTTCTGTCTTCGTGTAGCATTATCAAAACCTCGAATACTCAACGCCATAGTAAAAGGGCCGAGGAATATGCAGTGGATGTCGAGGAATACGATCCTGGCTCCGCAGAATACCATGCATTTTGTAAAGGCTTTGATTCCGGCTGGGATCTACATAGCGAGGAACACAATGAAGATGATGCATGGGAACGCGGACTTGAAGATGGATACAGCGACGGTCATTCGGATGGATATAATGAGGGCTACGATGACGGCTATGAAGCTGGTAAAGATTATGTCCGATACAATGACGATGACTTTATGGCAGAAATAAGAAATAATGCATTTGAAGAGATTGATCGTTCATTTGACGACGAATACGGTACGGGGCTTTGTGATGGATACTACGAGGGATATACAGACGCAAAGGATGGAAAGCAAAGTCAGTATGAATTGTTTGACTATACGTGGATTGATACAATAAATGAAAACATAGGATACTGGAGCGGATACGAAATAGGCTATGTAATCGGTTATCGGGATTGCAAAGCTGGTGTTCCATATGATACGTCCTTCGACTATTAAAGCACTTGAGGAGTTGAAGAGTATGGCCGAAAGCCAAAACATAGAATTCAAAGAGTTCTGGCGGGACGAATATCTGAAATGGGTCTGCGGGTGCAAACGCGCAGGGCGGTCAGATTTATATCGGCCTGCGGGACGACGGCAGCGTCGTCGGCGTTGCGGATAGCAAGCGGCTTTTGGAGGACATTCCAAACAAGATCCAGGACACCATGGGTATTGTGGTTGACGTGAATCTGCTGCAGCAGGACGGCAAGGACTACATCGAGATCCAGGTCCGACCCAGCGCTTATCCTGTCGGCTATCATGGGGAATACCACTATCGCAGCGGCAGCACGAAGCAGCAGCTCCGCGGCACGGCGCTGACGGAGTATTTGATGCGCAAAACCGGTGTCCGCTGGGAAGACGTTACCGTGGACGATATCACTGTGGACGATCTGGACGATGAGAGCTTCAAAATCTTCCGCAGAGAGTCCCTGCGCAGCAAGTGCATGACCTCAGAGGATCTGGCTGTTTCCAACGAAGAGCTTCTGAGCAAGCTGCATCTGATGAAGGACGCAAGCTGAAACGCTCTGCGGTGCTGCTCTTTTACCACGACCCCAGCGTGATCCAGAACGGCAGCTATGTAAAAAACTGAAATACTTGAAAGCGAAAATCAGTTATGAGCATGACCGGCGGGTGGAGACCTACCCCTTCGCCCGCGACGCCATCCGTGAGGCGGTGTACAACGCCATTGCCCACAACTGCTATATGTACGGCAGCCCGATCCAGATTCGCATCGAGGAAGATGCCATGATCGTCAGCAATCGCTGCATCCTGCCGGAGGGCTGGACGGTGGAAACCCTGATGGAGCCCCACGATTTCATGCCCTATAACCCGGATATCGCAAATGTGTTCTACCGCGCCGGTTGCATTGAGCATTGGGGGCGCGGCATAGAGAAGATCTGCAAAGCTTGCGACGAGCTCGGTGCCACCCGTCCCGAATATGAACTGCTCGGAAACGGCCTCCGGGTGCGTTTCCCGGCCCTGCAAAGCGCGTTATTGAACGTCCAAAGCACGCAAAAGCACCAAAGCACCGACGAACGTGCTTTGGAAGAGACTTTGGCTGATAAGGTTTTATTGATACTTGAAATAAACCCAAGATTATCGCAAATAGAAATTGCGAACAAGCTGAATGTTACAAGACGTGCAGTTTAAATTGCTATGAAGAAACTGCAAGACGCAAACAGAATCGTGAGAATCGGCAGCAAGCGTTTTGGACATTGGCAAATTCAGGAATGATGGCCTCTCAAAAACAGCTTTACGGGCGGCACAGGGTTGCCCTGCACCGCCCGTAGCTGGCAAATTATCGTTACGTATAGATCAGCTCGCTGTTTACGATTTCTTCCGCACGGTTGCGGATGCTGTTCATGCGCCGAACCCATTCCATTTGATCGGTTGCTTTGAGCTGCTCAGTGACGCCCTCGCGTTCAGCCATTTGGCGGACCAGCAGATCCAGCATGGCGTTGGCCTGCTCGTCGATCTGAGCCAGGTAGGTACCGAGCTTGCCTTCGGCGACCAGTTGAGAATAGACATGCCGCTGGGTGCGTTTCAGATAGGCTGCGTGGGCTCTTCCAAAGCGGCCAATTGCAGGCCGCTCCGAGACTACCGCGTCTTCCGTTTTTGGAGTTGAAGTAACATCATCCGGAGCAGCGTTTCCGTCTTCTTCGGGGTCTGCATCCTCAAAACGCGTGCCAGCAAGCAGATAGTAGTCTCCCACCAGCTCGTATTTCCAGCCGGTACGTTCGTCGATGATAAATTTGTCCATCGTCGCTCCCTCCATCACCAGGCGTTTTCAACCTGATCTGTGTTTTGCTCCATCCACACAAGCAGCTTATCCTTCGCCACCAGCAGGCGGGAAGCGACGTGCAGCGTCGGGAAGTCTGCTCTATGCAGAAGCTGATACGCACCGGCGCGGGAGATTCCCAGATAGTCCTTCAGTTCTTTCACGCTGAGCACTCCGGGAAGATCGTCATAGTTCTTATACATCATGAATTCTCCTTTCGGTTTTGTGCTGAAATATGACTCCAGTGTATTGCATGGACTGGCAAGAACTATGCTTCTACTGGCAATTATTTGTTGGTTTAATTGCTTTGATGCAGACCATTTTTTCTACCCGTTATAAAACACAACATTATAAAAAAAGTAGATTTCACGGACTACATCTTGTGCTTTTTCTGGAAAGGATGGACTCATTTCCACAATATATGCGATTTTGGCAACGCTTAATTGTCTTCGAATCCACCTTCCCCCACCAGAAAGACGAGACATCCGTTCGGATGGCTCGTCTTTCTGCGTTTGGGCATTCAGGAAGGTGGATTCGAAAGGCGGCTCTTGGCGACAGTCCGGTGGACTGTCGCAACCGCCGTGGCTTTTCCGCAGAAAAGCGAATCCACCTTCCCCCACCAAAGCGATAATCCTGTCACGAGAGTGGCAGGATTTTCGCTTTGTATTCTTCATTCTTAAGTTTTCAGTCTTCATTATTCATTGAAATGAGTCCATCCGTCTTTCCCTACGGGGTACACGGAGCGATGTGGGCATACTTCGTGACTCTTCGAGTTCGCTCCCTACGGGGGCGAGGAGCGATGTGGGCATACTTCGTGACTCTTCGAGTTCGCTCCCTACGGGGGCGAGGAGCGATGTGGGCATCGCTCCCTACGGAACTCTGAACGCTGACGGGTGCCGGGCATACAAAAAAAGAACAGGAGCCGGGGTCGGTTCCTGTTCTTTTTGCTTTTGAAGTCTGGGGTGAGATTACTTGATCTCGACCTCGGCGCCGGCTTCCTTCAGCTCGGCAGCCAGCTTCTCGGCATCTTCCTTGGAGATGGCTTCCTTCAGGGTCTTGGGAGCGTTGTCGACCAGATCCTTGGCTTCCTTCAGACCCAGGCCGGTGGCGGCACGGACGACCTTGATGACGTTCAGCTTGGAAGCGCCGGCGTTCTTCAGGATGACGTCGAACTCGGTCTTCTCTTCCACTTCGGCAGCACCGGCAGCGGGGCCAGCGGCGACAGCAGCAGCGGCGGCGGAGACACCGAAGGTCTCTTCCAGGGCATGAACCAGCTCGGACAGCTCGAGCACGGACAGATTCTTAACTTCCTCGATGAGGGCAGCGATCTTCTCAGACATTGTAATATCCTCCAATTATTGTAGTATTGTTTTTGTGTGTGGGTTTACTCTGCGGGGGTTTCTGCGGGAGCGGGGCCGGCCTTCTGCTGACGGATCTGATCCAGGACGAACGCCAGGGAGGAGATGGGAGCCAGGAAGGTGCCGAGCACCTGAGCGACCAGGGCATTCTTGGAGGGCAGCTCGCCGAACGCGTTGAGCGCGTCAACAGACTGAACCTTGCCTTCCACGATGCCGCCCTTGATCTTCAGGGCGTTCTTGTTTTTCTTTGCGAACTCGCTGACGATACGAGCGGGCGCAATGGGATCGTCCGTGGTGGTGGCCATGGAAGTGGTGCCGTTGAGAACCTCGTCGAACTCGCTGTAGCCGACCTTGTTGGCGGCCAGACGGGTCAGGGTGTTCTTGACAACGGAGTACTCCACGCCGGCTTCGCGGAACTTGTTGCGGAGCTCGGTATCCTGAGCGACAGTGATGCCCTTGTAGTCAACAAAGACAACGGCGGTAGCCTTGCCGATCCGGTCGGACAGCTGGTCTACGATCGCCTTTTTGCTTTCGAGTACCTTTGCGTTGGGCATGTTTGGTTGTCACCTCCGAATAGAAATAAAAAATGTGTCCGTGCGGCCAAAGAACGCAAGGACACCGTAGCATGTCATATCGCGGAACCTCGGCAGGATTTACGGTCAGAAACCACCTGCTGTCTTTGGCAGCGCACAAATTGTAGCAGAAGAATCGTCATTTGTCAAGACAAATATTATATTTTTTTGTGTTTTTGGTTCAGAGTTCAGGGTTCAGCGTGTCATTCTGAACCCTGAAACGCGGCGGGCAGATTGCCCGCCGCTGCAGACAGCTATGTGCGCAGCGTCCGCATACTGTTCAGAATGGCGATGACGCTGACGCCTACGTCGCCAAAGACGGCCAGCCACATATTGGCGATGCCCAGGGCGCCCAGGATCAGAATAATGAACTTCACCGACAGGGCGAAGACGATATTCTGCTTCACGATGCCCAGGGTCTTCCGAGCAATGCGGATGGCGGTGGGCAGGCGGCGCAGATCGTCGTCCATGATGACCACGTCCGCCGCCTCGATGGCCGCGTCGGAGCCCAGAGAGCCCATGGCGATACCCACGTCCGCCCGGGTCAGCACCGGGGCGTCGTTGAGGCCGTCGCCCACGTAGCCCAGGGTTCGGTTCTGGGGCTGGGCCGCCAACAGCTTTTCCAGCGCAGTCACCTTATCCTGGGGCAGAAGCTCCGCCTCCACCCCATCCAGGCCAAGGGTCTTTGCCACGGCCTCGGCGGCCTGCCGCCGGTCGCCGGAGAGCATGACGGTCTTTTCCACGCCCGCAGCCTTGACCGCCCGCAGGGCCTCCGCCGCGCCGTCCTTCAGGCCGTCGGAGATCACGATGACGCCCTGATATTCCCCGCCCAGGGCCACATAGACCAGGGTGCCGGCCTCCCGCGCCGGCGTGAAGGTCACGCCCCGTTCCTCCAGAAGGCGGGCACTGCCTACCAGCAGCTCCTGTCCCTCCAGATCGGCCAGCACTCCCTGTCCGGCAATCTCCTGGGCGGATCGAACCCGCCGGAGCTCCGGCTCCCGGCCATAGGCCTGCCGCACGGAGGCAGCGATGGGATGGTTGGAATAGCTCTCGCCCAGGGCGGCCAGCTCCAGCAGCTCCGCTTCGCTGCCCGAGGCGGGCCGGAGGGCGCTGACCTTGAACTCCCCTTTCGTCAGGGTGCCGGTTTTGTCAAAAACCAGGGTGGAGAGCTTGGACAAGGTCTCCAGATAGTTGCTGCCCTTCACCAGAATGCCCTTCCGGGAGGCGGCGCCAATGCCGCCGAAGAAGCCTAGGGGCACGGAGATCACCAGAGCGCAGGGACAGGAGACCACCAGGAAAATACAGGCCCGGCGGATCCACTCGCCCCACTCCTTCCCCAGCAGCAGCGGCGGCAGCACCGCCAGCAGGACGGCGCAGAGGGTGACGATGGGGGTATAGTATTTGGCGAAACGAGTGATAAAGCCCTCCACCCGGGCCTTCCGGGAGGAGGCGTTCTCCACCAGCTCCAGGATCCGGGTGACAGTGGCGTCGGCATAGGCCTTGGTGGTGCGGATCCGGAGGGTGCCGCTGCCGTTGACGCAGCCGGAAATGACCTCGCTGCCGGGGTCTGCACGCCGGGGGACGGATTCGCCGGTGAGGGCTGCGGTGTCGATCAGGGACTCGCCCTCGATGACTACACCGTCCAGGGGGATGCGTTCGCCGGGCTTGACCACAATGACGGAGCCCACCGGGACCTCGTCGGGATCCGTCTCCTCAATGCCGTCGGGGGTTTCCAGATTGGCGTACTCCGGCACAATATCCATCATAGCGGCGATGGACTTGCGAGACTTGCCCACGGCGCAGCTCTGGAAGAGCTCGCCCACCTGGTACAGCAGCATGACGGCCGCCGCCTCGGGGTACTCTCCCACGCAGAAGGCCGCCACGGAGGCCACGGCCATCAGGAAGTTTTCATCAAAAACCTGGCCCCGGAAGATGTTTTCCAGGGCTTCCCAGAGGATGTCCCAGCCGATAATCAGATAGGGAACCAAAAAGATTGCCAGCTTTCCCCACCAGGGAAGGCTGTCCAGAGTGCCCAGATGCTCCAGCACAATGGCAGCGCCAAGCAGGAGGGCGGAGAGAATGATGCGATATAAGGTATGCTTCTGTTTCTTCGTCATAGCGTCCACCAGTAATAGTAATAAAATGGGAAACGGAAAGTGATCGGGTTTTCGCAAATTGCTATTCCGGCAATCGATCCCTTATCTTCCTAACATTGCGGTTCATCAGATGCCTTCCAAGATTTCTATAAACGAATGCCTTTATCGCAGACAATTCCTGATGATGTTCCTTAAGCAATTCATCCGGACAATCATATACGCCAAAGTCCTGATTGATCCCCTCGCTCTGAATGTACGTATTGTTCCGATCAAACTCAATCACAGGATTTCTGAAATCTTTTACTGCCACTCCATAACCGCAAAAAGCACCGCTGCAACTGGGGTTCAATTTCTGTAGTTTATGAAGATAGGCCTTGTCCAGAATAAATGCTTCAAGCTCGTACCACCGATTTTCAAAAAATACCTCTACCCAGCTATGAAACACGTTCTGCGGCGCTCTTTTGTACACAAAGCCTGTCATGGCACCTTTTTGAAGCCTTTTATCAATGGTAAAGCCATGAACCCTACAGGGCAATCCGCAGCCGCGAAGCAACGCCATAAACAGGGTTCCCTTTGTGTTGCACTGGCCATAGCCATCCGCTAATACTTTTGACGCGGGAATACGATCATCCACGTTGTAGCCAAACAGAATTTCGTCTCTCACGAAATCATAGATCAATTTTAATCGCTCAAATTCGTCCAGATGATTCCAACCGCGTTTTTCGATCAGTGCTTGAATTCGCGGATTTGAATAATCCAACATCCGTGTTTCACGTAAGTACTGTTCCATTTCCTCACAAAAATCCCGATTCTGTTTAATTCCGCCTCATGCGGGCGGCCAAATCCGCAAGAGTTACGAAGTATGGCCGCCCCTACAGGTCACACGACGATCCGGCAGCCCTTATCCACCCGGTCACAGCACTTCTGGGCCTCGGCCAGAATTTCGTCAAAGCGCTCGTCGTCGGCATCCAGGGTCAGCTTTTGGGTCATAAAGTTCATGTTGACCTCGCGCACGCCGGGGATTTTGCGAATCTGCTCTTCCATCTTGGCAGCGCAGTTGGCGCAGTCCAGGTTTTCCATTTTGAATTTCTTTTTCATGGTTGTATCCTCCAAATTAAATATATGGTTCGGGACGGAGCGATGTGGGCATCGCTCCCTACGGTTCGATTCCTTCGTCCTCTTCCAGAACGTGGGCCATGCCCATCTGGCAGATGGTGCGAACGTGGTCGTCGGCCAGGGAATAGTAGATGACCCGGCCTGCCTTGCGGTATTTTACCAGGTTGGCCTGCTTCAGCACCCGGAGCTGATGGCTCACCGAGGATTTCGTCATGCCCAGCAGGACGGAGATATCACAGACACACATCTCCGCCTCCATCAACGCATAGAGGATCTTGAGCCGGGTGGAGTCGCTGAACAGCTTGAAGGCGTCCGCCAGATCCAGCAGCAGGTCTTCGTTCGGCAGGGTCTGCCGGACCTTGTCCACCACCTCCTGGTGGATCACCGTGCAGTCGGATTTTTCCAGCTCCATGTCGTAAAACTTCATCTGTCTCACCTCTTTTGAACGGTTGAATGGTTGAACGATTGTTCAACCATTCGTAGTATAGCACCCCAATCCGGATTTGTCAAGTGGGAAAATGCTCGGCGGCTGTGATTTGTTTTTTACGCAAAGAAGAATGACGCGGCCCTTTGCGGGGCCGCGTCCACGGATCAGTTTGTTTCCGGGTAGAAGGCCTGGGTGGGAAAATCCACCCTGGCAAAGAGGTCGCAGGGCTCGTCGGGGGTGCCGGGGTCGTCGGAGCAGCTCCGGTCCGGCATGGCGAAGGAAACCGCCGGAACCAGGAGCTGGGCCCCCCGCTCCATCCGCACGGTGGAAAACTGGCCCAGGGTCACAAAAAGCTGACGGCTGCCGCTCAGCACCGGCTCCTCCGGGAACAGGGCCCGGACCGCCTGGGGAATGTCCGGGGCAACAGGCGGATTGTCGCTCCCCTCCCCCACCCGGGAGGACAGAACCATGGGGTCCACGGCCTCCACCACGCAGTCCGGGGTGTGGGTCTGATACAGGGCGTCGGGCAGCAGGTCATTGTCGGCGCTGGAGAAGACCTTGGTGGCCGTCTGGCCGCCAAAGAGCACCACCCGCTTGGTGAAGACGGCCAGCCCCTCCAGCGGGGCGGGGCGGGTAACCCCAGACATGGCCTCGCCGCCGATCCGATAGAAAAAGCTCAAATCCGCGGTGAAGTGGCCTGGATTGTAAGCAATGGGCGCCACGTCTATGTAGACGTGCAGCAGCTCCGCGCTCCGGGCCCGGGCGTTGACGGCCCCCTCCAGGGCCCGCTGGGAGCTCCCGGTCAGGTAGACCCGCAGATCCTCGATGCAGTCCTTGTCGATGCAGGCGTCTTCGATCCGGTTGGTATGAATTCGGACCGGTTCCCGGGGCTCCGGCCCGGGGCGTCCGGCAGTATTGATTTGATCCGGCATGGTGATCCCTCCTTGATAGATGAAAACCAACGGGCTTTCATCCCCATAATATGTAAAAATCAGTAGGATGTGCGATAAATGTGATTGTTTTTTCGACGCGGATGCGGTACAATAGATTGGATATGGAACACAAAGGAGGGATTGCCGTGGTCAGCAAACTGCACACGCTGGGCCTGAACGGAATTGAGGGCTATCGGATCTCCGTGGAGTGCTTTATCTCCAACGGGCTGCCGGGCTTTGAGATTGTGGGCCTGCCCGACGCCGCGGTGAAGGAGGCCAGGGAACGGGTCCGGGCCGCGGTGAAGACCTCCGGCTTCAAGTTTCCGCCCTCCCGGATCACCGTAAATCTGGCTCCGGCCAACACGAAAAAGAGCGGCACGGTCTATGATCTGCCCATTCTGCTGGGGATACTCTCCGCCTTCGGCCAGGTGAGTCTGCCGGACGAGAGCCACGCCTTCCTGGGCGAGCTCAGCCTGGAGGGAAAGCTCCGGCCCGTGCCCGGGGTGCTGCCCATGGCCATTGCAGCGGCCAAATGCGGGATCAAGACCCTCTACGTGCCCATGCAGAACGCCCGGGAAGCCACCCTGGCGGAGGGAATCACGGTGATCCCGGTGTTTTCCGTGGCCCAGCTTATCACCCACCTCCGGGGCGGCCCGCAAATTCAGCCTCAGCCGGTCTGGGTGCAGGATCAGAGGCGGATTCCGGTGCCGGATTTCAAGGACGTGATGGGCCAGGAGAACGCCAAGCGAGCCCTGGAAATTGCCGCCGCGGGCGGGCACAATGTGCTGATGGTGGGGCCTCCGGGCTCCGGCAAGTCCATGCTGTCCAAGCGGCTGCCCTCCATCCTGCCGGACATGACTCGCTCGGAGGCCCTGGAGGTCACGCAAATCCACTCCATCATGGGGCTGGTGGACCCGGACAATCCTCTGGTAACCGTCCGGCCCTTCCGCAGTCCCCACCACACTGTTACCCCGCCGGGACTGGTGGGCGGCGGCTCCGTTCCCAAGCCGGGAGAGGTCTCCCTGGCCCACCGGGGCGTGCTGTTTCTGGACGAGCTGCCCGAGTTCCGGAAGGAGACCATGGAGGTCATGCGTCAGCCCCTGGAGGACGGGATCGTCACCATCACCCGAGCCACAGCCTCGGAGACCTATCCCTGCCAGTTTATGCTGGTCTGCGCCATGAATCCCTGCCGCTGCGGCTGGTACGGGGATCCATCGGGCCGCTGCACCTGCTCGGAACGCTCCGTGCAGGAATATGTAGGCCGAATCTCCGGCCCGCTGCTGGATCGGATCGACATCATCATTGAGGTCCCCGCCGTCAGCTTCGACGAACTGCGGGAGCGAAAGGAGGGGGAGCCCTCCGCCGCCATCCGGGAACGGGTGAACGCCGCCCGAGCCATTCAGCACCGGCGCTTCACCGGAAGCGACACCGTCTCCAACGCCCGGATGAGCCCGGAGCAGCTCCACAAAATCTGCACCCTGAACGACGAATGCGCCGCCCTGATGGAGGAGGCCTTCGAGACCATGGGGCTGACCGCCCGGAGCTATGACCGGATTTTGAAGGTGGCCCGGACCATTGCGGACCTGGAAGGCGCGGAGCAAATCGGCGTGGCTCATATCGCAGAGGCAATCCAGTACCGCACCTACAAAATAGGCCGCAACTAAGCCTTCCCCTTGAGGGGAAGGTGGCGCGAAGCGCCGGATGAGGTGGTGTTTCGATCCCGCAGCTGTATCAACAGAATAGAAAGGAAAATCGATGAACTTCCTGAATAACCCCGCCAATAAGGGAAACGCCCAACGGCTGCGTCGGGAAATGACAAAAGAAGAACGCCATCTATGGTATGACTTTTTCAAAACTGCCAAAATCCATGCCAATCGGCAAAAACCGATCGGGCCCTATATTGTTGATTTCTACATTGCCTCGGCAAAAATCGTGATTGAATTGGACGGAGGCCAGCATTTCGAGCAAGCGGGCCAAACCCACGATGAAAATCGAGATCGTTTTCTCCGGGAGCAGGGTTTGACTGTCCTGCGATATTCCAATTCAGATGTAAACCGCAACTTTAACGGTGTATGTGAAGATATTTTGAGACATTTGGGAATGGATGTCTGACAAGTCGGCAACAGGCCGCTGCACGTGGAAACCCCCACCTAATCTGTCAGCGCTTCGCGCTGCCACCTTCCCCTCAAGGGGAAGGCTTTGCGCCGGTCGTGCCGCTCTCGACTTCCACCCGTTCGCTTCCCCGAGACTCCACCTCCTCCGTCATCGGACTTCCATGAGACGCCCAATGCAACCTTCCCCTCAAGGGGAAGGCTTGCAGGGGACGAACTGCTCTGTTTGCTTCCCCCCTTCCGCATTATCGAAGCACCACCTCATCCGTCATCGGGCTTCCGTGAGACGCCCGATGCCACCTTCCCCTCAAGGGGAAGGCTTTGCGCTGAACCCTGAACTCTGAACAAGGAGAATATCCATGAACGAAATCTTTTTACTGAAATTAGGCGAAATCGTGCTGAAGGGCGCGAACAAGAAGATGTTTGAAAACAAGCTGCGCACCAACGTGGCCCGGCGGATGCGGCCCTTCGGGGACTTCAAGGTGTCGATTTTGCAGTCCACGGTCTACGTGGAGCCGGAGAACGAGCTCTGCGACCTGGACGGGGCCTGGGACGCCTGCCACACCATCTTCGGCGCGATTTCCCTCTGTCGCTGCCGGCCCTGCGAAAAGAGCGAGGACGCGATTTTTGAGGCCGTGGTAAACTATTTGGGCGACGATCTGGCGGCTGCCAAGTCCTTCAAGGTGGAGTCCAAACGCTCTGACAAGCGCTTCCCCCTGAACTCCATCCAGATTTCCCAGGCCATCGGCGGGCGGCTGGCGGAGGCCTATCCCGAGGTTCCCGTGGACGTACACAAGCCGGATTATACTGTCTACGTGGAGGTTCGGGACTTCGCGGCCTACGTCCACGGCCCGGCAGAGCCCGGGGCAGGCGGCCTGCCCACCGGCGTGGGCGGACGGGCGGCGGTGCTGCTCTCCGGCGGCATCGACTCCCCCGTGGCGGGCTACATGATTGCCAAGCGGGGCGTGGAGCTGGAGGCCATTCACTTCTTCTCCTACCCCTACACCTCGGAGCTGGCCAAGGACAAGGTGCTGGAGCTGGCCCGGAAAATGGCCCGCTACTGCGGCCGCATGACCGTGGACATCGTGGGCTTCACCGAGATACAGGAGGCCATCCGGGACAACTGCCCCGAAGAATACTTCACGATCATCATGCGTAGATTCATGATGCGGATTGCCGAGCGCATTGCCCGGGATCACGGCTGCGAGTGCCTGGTCACCGGGGAAAACCTGGGTCAGGTGGCCTCCCAGACCATGCAGGCCATGAACGTGACTCACGCGGTAGTAAATATGCCCGTGTTCCATCCCCTGATCGGCATGGACAAGGAGGAAATCGTCGTCATCGCCCGGCGGATCGACACTCTGGACACCTCCATTCTCCCCTATGAGGACTGCTGCACCGTCTTCACCCCCAAGCACCCCAAGACCAAGCCCAAGCTGGCCGAGGCGGAGCATATCGAGGAGAAGCTGGACGTGGAGGGGCTGATTGCCAGAGCCATTGAGAACACGGAGCTGGTCAAGATTCGATATCAGGGGTGAGCGGAGATGCTTCGCAGGGAAGAATTACGAAGTAAGAATGAAGAATTGCGGTATTCTCAAATTGCCATTTGAGATTTAATTGAAACGAGGGAAAAAGCATGATGCCCCATAGGATTACACAGATTGAACTATTGGTTCATTTTTTGAAGGAACGCGGGATGACCGTATCCACCGCCGAGTCCTGCACCGGCGGGCTGCTGGGCAAGTCTATCACCGACATTTCCGGCAGCTCGGCCGTCTATCCCGGCGGGGTGATCTCCTACTGCAACCGGATCAAGCATGAAATACTCGGCGTTGAGCAAGAACTGCTGGACAGTTTTGGCCCCGTCTCGGAGCCTGTGGCCCGGCAGATGGCCGAGGGAGTGCGCCGGGTGATCGGCGCGGATCTTGGCGTGGGCATTACCGGCATTGCCGGGCCCAACTCCGACGACACGGGCCGCCCGGTGGGGCTGGTCTACATCGGCGTCTCCGACGGAGAGACCACCCTGGTTCGGGAGTTTCATTTCGACGGCGACCGGGGGGCCATCCGGGCCCAGGCGGCGGAAGCCGCGGCGGACCTGGCACTGGGGCTAATTGAGAATTGAGAGCTGAGAATTGAGAGTTGATTGTGTTTCTCAGATTGCAATCTGAGAAACTCCGGTCATTCTCAATTCTCATTTTTCAATTCTCAATTCAGACGGAGGAATTTATGAAAAAGGCAATTCGTTTTCTGGCGCTGGTTTGGCTGGCTGCGCTGCTGCGGCTCACCGTCTTCCGGGACGGCTGTTTTTCCCACGGGCTCTTCTCCGGGCGGATCGAATGGGACGCCTTTGCCTACTACGCCAAGCTGGTACGGGTGGGAAACTGGCGGTATTTCACCTACCTCTTTGTGGGGAACCTGGCTTGGTTTGTGCCGGTGGGGATGCTGGTCTGGCTGCGGGCGTCCGCTTCGGCGGGACGGGAGACCCGTCCCCTGCGGAGGGCGCGGCGTGAGGCCCATGGCAAAACGGATTTCTTGTCCCGTGGCGCACAATGTGCGCCGCTGCACAAACCTCGATCCGTGGCGCAACAGTGTGTGCCGCTACCGGAAATGCAGCGCACGGATGGGCGGCAGATTGCCGGCGCTACGAGCGCGGACGGCAGAGTACCGTTCCTGCGGGCGCTGCTGTGGGGCTTTCTGCTCTCGCTGTTCGTGGAAACAGGGCAATTCGTACTGGGCTCCGGGGTCTCGGAGCTGGATGACCTGATCCTCAATAGCTGTGGCGCGGTTTTGGGCTTCGGAATCGTATGCATTTTCGACAAAATGCGAAAAAATATGAAATCCCCTATTGACAAAAAACCACATGATATAGATAATAGAAGATAGCAGTTCCCCAATATTTTGAGAAAAGAAACGGAGGATTTCCTATGGCAGAAAAGATCGTCCGAAACACGGATAAGAAGGACACTGCCCCCAAGAAGGCTGTTGAACCCGAAAAGCAGCCTGCCGCCAAGAAAAAGCCCCAGACTGTAATCACCCCCAACAAGCCCACCGGCGGCAGCACCATCGGTCTGCGGATCGGCGCGGTGGTTCTGTGGCTGCTGGCCATTGTGTGCGAGGTCTTCGCCATCATGGCCCTGCTGGAATACTTCTACCCACCTATCAACATGACGCTCTTCCTGATCATCGCTATCGTGCTGGACATGGTATTCGCGATTTTGGCAGCTCAGCTCTGGAAGAAGGCCAACCACATCAAGCCCATGAGCGAGAAGCGCGGCAAGTTCCTGTTCTACCTCTGGAACGAGCTGGGAGTCATCATGGCCTGCATCTGCTTCATTCCCCTGATCGTCCTGCTGCTGAAGAACGACAAGCTGGATAAGAAGACCAAGCTGATCGCCACTATCGTGGCCGTTGTGGCCCTGCTGATCACCGGCGTGGCCTCCGCGGACTTCAACCCCATCTCCGCCGAGCAGAAGGAAGAGGCCGAGCACCAGATCACCGGCAACGTGTACTGGACCCAGTTCGGCCACAAATACCATCTGAAATGGAACGGCGACCCCGACGCTGAGCAGGTTGAGGTAGATTGTCCTCATATTCGGAACTCCAATTCGGTTTACAAGGGCACCGTCACCGAAGCCATCGAGTCGGGCCGTACCGCCATTTGCTCTTACTGCGCCGCCCACGCTGCGGATTGGGGAATTGATCTGGATCTGGCCGCGCTGAACGTGGAGGACCGGGATGCCTCTGAAACCCCCGACGTGCCCGTCATCAACACCACGGCTGCCCCCGCGAATTAGGAGGCTGATGCCATGGGACTTGACCTGAATTCCATCGGCGCGCTGATTTCCGGCGGCGGCCTTTCCGCCATTTGCAAGCGCACCAAGCTCAAGCAGGAGGACGTGGCAAAGGTCCTCACCGCCGGTATCCCCGCCCTGGTTGGCGGAATGAAGCGGAACGCGGGGGGCAAGGCCGGAGCGGATTCCCTGTCCAAGGCCCTGAGCGTCCACAGCAAGGACGACGTCTCCGATCCCGCCGCCTTCCTCAAGAGTGCGGACCTGGCCGACGGCAAAAAGATTTTGGGCCACGTGCTGGGCAAGGATCAGAGCGGCGTCCTGGAGGAAATCTCCAAGGCAAGCGGCGTCACCAAGGGCAAATCCACCACGATTCTGGCCCTGGCGGCTCCCCTGCTGCTGTCCCTGCTGGGCAGCCAGAACAGCAGCAACAGCAGCTCCGGTAATTCCGGCGGTCTGATGGGGCTCCTGGGCGGCCTGCTGGGCGGCGGTCAAAGCAGCCAGAGCAGTCAAAGTCAGAGCGGCAGCCTCTTGGGCGGCCTGCTGGGCGGCAGCTCCAACAGCAACGCTTCCATGGCTTCCGGCCTGTTCTCCTCCCTGCTGGGCGGCTCAAACGACAGCAGCTCCAACACCATCCAGATTACGGACAACAACCAGCAGCAGGAAGAGCAGTCCTCCGGCCTGCTGGACGGGCTGCTGAGCCTGTTCCACTGAGCATCATCCCCGGCTCCCGCATTTATGGGAGCCGGGTTACTTTTTCTTTTGCAATTCCCGCAAAAGCATGGTATAGTATGGGAAGAAAACGAACGGGAGGCGAGACTATGAGCACGGACGTCAAGCAGATTCTGGAGCAGGTCCGCAGCGGGAAGATCTCGGTGGACGAAGCCCTGCTGACCCTGAAAAAGGCCCCCTTTGACGACATCGGCTTTGCCAAGGTGGACCTCCACCGGAAGCTGCGGCAGGGCGCCGCGGAGGTGGTCTACGGGGCAAGCAAGACCGTGGAGCAGATCGCCGGAATTCTGGAAGCGATGAAAAAAAACGGGCAGGACCGAGTGCTGATTACCCGGCTGGACCCGGAAAAGGCCCAGGCCCTGGCGGAAGGCTTCCCCCTTCGCTATGACCCCGCGGCCCGAATCGCCACCCTGGGAGAAGCCCCGAAGCCCAGCGGGCTCGGCTATGTGGTGGTGGCTACCGGGGGCACCAGCGACATCCCCGTGGCCGAGGAAGCCGCTCTGACGGCGGAATTTCTGGGCAGCCGGGTGGTCCGGCTCTACGACGTGGGTGTGGCGGGACTTCACCGGGTTCTCTCCCACCTGGACGAGCTCATGGGGGCCTCGGTAGTCATTGCCATCGCCGGGATGGAAGGGGCCCTGGCCAGCGTTTTGGGCGGTCTGGTGGACTGCCCGGTGATTGCCGTACCCACCAGCGTTGGCTACGGCGCCTCCTTCCACGGAGTCTCCGCCCTGCTGTCCATGCTGAATTCCTGTGCCAGCGGGGTCAGCGTGGTAAACATCGACAACGGCTTCGGAGCCGGGTTCCTGGCAAATCGGATCAATCACATGGAGGCAAAACCATGAAAACACTCTACTTTGACTGCTCCATGGGCGCGGCGGGGGATATGCTCACTGCCGCCCTGCTGGAGCTGCTGCCGGACAAGGCCGGATTCGTGGCCCGGCTGAATGCCCTGGGGATCCCCGGGGTGGAATACGCCGCAGAACCCGCCGTGAAATGCGGCATCACCGGAACCCACATGCGGGTGCTTGTGCATGGGGAGGAGGAACATTCTCACGAACATCATCACGATGAGTCACCAGTCACCAGTCACCAGTCACCAGTCAATGAGGATCATCACCACCATCACCACACCGGGATGCACGGGATCGAGCACCTGGTAAAGGATCACCTGGCCCTGCCGGAGGCCGTTCGGGAGGACGTGCTGGCGGTGTACCGGCTGATCGCCCAGGCGGAGAGCAAGGTCCACGGGGTTCCCGTGGCGGAAATCCATTTTCATGAGGTGGGTTCTCTGGACGCGGTGGCCGACGTGGCGGCAGTCTGCCTGCTGATGCACGAAATCGCCCCGGATCAGGTTCTGGCCTCCCCCGTTCACGTGGGCTGCGGGCAGGTCCGCTGCGCCCACGGGATCATGCCCGTCCCCGCTCCCGCCACGGCGGAGCTGCTGCGGGACCTGCCCATCTACGGCGGCGAGATTCGGGGTGAGCTCTGCACCCCCACCGGGGCGGCCCTGCTTCGATATTATGTCAACAGTTTCGGGCCTATGCCCCCCATGCGGACGAGGGCCGTCGGCTACGGCATGGGCACCAAAGACTTCCCTGCCGCCAACTGCGTCCGGGCCCTGCTGGGCGAGACAGCGGAACGGGAAACCGACGAGGTGGTGGAGCTCCGCTGCAATCTGGACGATATGACGGGGGAGGCGTTGGCCTTTGCCGCCGAGCAGTTGTTGGAGGCCGGGGCACTGGACGTTTGGACCCAGGCCATCGGCATGAAAAAATCCCGTCCCGGAACTATGCTATGCGTGTTATGTAAACCCAATGATCGAGAGGCCATGATCTCGCTGCTTTTCCGGCACACCACCACTCTGGGAGTCCGGGAGACAGCGATGCGGCGGTCTGTTTTGGAGCGGAAAACGGAAAGCGTGGAAACCGTATTTGGTCCCGTGCAGCGGAAAACCGCGACGGGGTACGGCGTACAGCGGGAGAAATACGAGTACGCGGATCTGGCCCGGATTGCCCGGGCGCAGGGGCTATCCATTGATGCGGTGCGGGAAGCGATTCAAGCGGACGGCAGAGTGCCGTCCCTACGGGCGGCTGCAGACAAGATAGCGGACGGCAAAGTGCCGTCCCTACAGGCGGGTGCAGACAATATAGCGGACGGCAAAGTGCCGTCCCTACAGGAAGGTACAGACAAGCAGGCGGACAAGCAGTGCTTGTCCCGACGGAGCGAATCATGAGCGGCGGGTATGAAGGGCTGCTGGGGCTGCTGCGGGAGCTGGACTCCGTGGCAGTGGCCTTTTCCGGCGGCGTGGACTCCACCCTGCTGGTGCGGGCCGCCAAGGAAGCTTTGGGCGAGAAAGCCGCAGCGGTGACGGTGCGGTCCTGCTTCGTTCCCGCCCGGGAGATTCAGGCGGCAGAGGATTTCTGCAAGGCGGAGGGCGTCCGGCAGATCGTACTGGACGCGGACACGCTGGCAATCCCCGGGGTGGCGGACAATCCCCCGGACCGCTGCTATCTGTGCAAGACAGCCATCTTTACAAAAATCACGGAGACCGCCCGGAAGCTGGGGCTGCAATGGGTGGCCGAGGGCTCCAACGTGGACGACCTGGGGGACTACCGCCCCGGGATGCGGGCCATCCGGGAGCTGGGCGTCCGCTCTCCCCTGCTGGAAGCCGGATTGACAAAGGCCGAAATCCGGGCCATTTCCAGGAATCTGGGCCTGCCCACCTGGGACAAGCCCGCCATGGCCTGCCTGGCCACCCGCTTTGTCACCGGCCGGCCCATCACCGCTCCGGGCCTGGCCCGGGTGGAGCAGGCGGAGGAATGGCTGGCCGGACAGGGCTTCCGGCAGCTGCGGGTGCGGGATCACGGAGATCTGGCTCGGCTGGAGCTGGACGAGGCGGGGCTGACCCGTCTGGAAGACCCGACGCTCCGGGCCGCCGTCCACGAAGCCCTGCGGGGCTTTGGCTACCGCTGGGTCACTTTGGATTTGGGCGGCTACCGGATGGGGAGCATGAACCAAGCCGCTCCGGAACAAATCTGTATCAAAAAAGGGCCGATGTAGGCATCGGCTCCTACGGGGGAGACTTCCGGGCCGATGTGGGCATCGGCCCCTACGGGGGAGACAGCACAATGAATCAATTCCAAACGATCTTATTTGACTTTGACGGCACCCTCTTTGACACGGTGGAGGGCATCACCAAGAGCATCCAACACGCCCTGCGGAAGCACGGGATGGACGGGACCCTGGAGGAGCTGCGCTGCTTCGCAGGGCCGCCCCTGGTAGACAAGTTTATGGAGGTCTATGGGGTGGATAAGGCCCTGGCGGAGCAGCTGGTGACGGACTTCCGGGAGCGGTACGTACCCATAGGCGTCTACGAGAGCGCGCCCTTCCCGGGTCTGGGAGAATTCCTGGATCGGCTTCGGGCCGCCGGGCTGATACTTGGCGTTGCCACCTCCAAGCCCCAGACCATGGCGGAGCTGCTGCTGGATCGGGCCGGTCTGCAGGACAAATTCCATGTGATCGTGGGCAGCAGGCCGGGAATCAACAACGACCAAAAGTGGGAGATCGTCCGCCGGGCCATGGAGCTCTGCGGAGCGGACCCCGCCGCTGTGGTTTTGGTGGGAGACACGAAATACGACGCCGTCGGCGCCGCCAAGGCCGGCATCCCCTGCATCGGGGCCGGCTGGGGCTACGCAGCCCCGGGAGAGCTGGAAGAAGCCGGAGTGCTCTGCACCGCCCGGGACTTTGCGGAATTGGAAGCATTATTGCTGGCAGAGCAGCACACGAAATGACGATCGCCGCGCCGCTTCAAATTCGAAGCGGCGCGGCGCGTTTTTTTCTATTTACCGAGCTTTTCTCCCACCAGGGCCATTTGCTCGTCGTTCAACGTCCAGTCGTCTCCCTCGAAGATGATCCGCACGATGCGACCGTCGTAGCAAAGAACGAACCAGGTCTTTTTCTCGCCGTCGAATACTCGCTGATAGGCTTCCTTGGCCTTCCAGGGGCCGGGGTCTGTGGGGACAAATTGGTCAAGAAGATCCCCCTCGTCGTTGGGTCTGGGATGGCCGGTCAGGGTCGAAACGTCCCGGAGGGCAGCTTCCTTGCACAAGTCGTACACAAGCGGGGTCTTGACCGTCGTGACGCTGTAGAAGAGCTGGGGCTCTTTCAGAGCGTCCATGCGGGGCGCCTGAGAAGCCTCCTCGTATTTCAACAAAACGGATTCCTGAACGTCATAGGCCTCATAAGAATAAGCGTCGTAGCCCGGGTCCATCAGCTCCTCGACAGTCAGCGGAAGCTTGTCGTGATAGACCTCAATCGTGTGTCCTTTATATTCATAGGTCTCCGCCGGCGTTTTTTCCGACGCTGCAAAACAGTCATAGCGGACGATTGCGGTTACCACTCCAATCACAAGCAACCAGCTGCACACCACAGCCAGAGCAATCGTAACAGCGCGATTCCGCTTGGCAGAGAACTGCTTCCGCTTCATCCACTTGGACGCGCCAATGACCAGGGCAGCAATCAAACCAACACCGGCAAGCGTAATCAAGGCCGTTAAAGCAGCATTGCTCGAAACACCTTTACTTCCGAAAAACTGCGCCGCGCCAAACCCGATCAGCGAAAAAATCAGACAGAAAACCGTCATGCGCCGGGCCAGGCTCGACGGAGGCGCTTTGAAGGTGCCCAGCTCCGCTGCCGCTCTGGCTCGGTGGTACCAGAGATAGTAGGAACCGAGCTCAATTCCAAGCATGAGAAGTGTCAGAAGCGTATCAATTCCGGCAAACAGAGAAAAATTATTGGAGAGCACCGCAATGGGGTCCGTGCACATAAAGCGGAACTCAGACAGGAATTCCATCAGCAAAATCGCCAGAAACGCGAGGCAGGAGGGCAGGTAGTCCTTCTTGGCCGCCTTGTGGATCGTGTCTACCTCCAGGGCCGCGTCGGTCTCGATGGGCGTGGGGTCCTCAGCTTCGTTGTAGAAAATTTGCCGTTTTCCGTCGGAGGATGCCAGCTTCCAGCCCGTATGCTCGCAGAAGTCAAAGAAAGACTGCTGCGCCTCCGAGGGAGCCGGATCAAAGCCGGACGCATTTGGGAAAAACACCACAGAAAAATGAATGTTCTTCGGTTCGATTCGCCGGAACTGCCAGATCGCGCCGCCGGCCTTTTCCAGCATCCAGCCTTCCCGCGCCTGTTTTTCCAGGAAGGCCTGAATTCCGGTGGTGTCAAACGGTACAAAATACGCGAATTTCTTTTTGGTCTGTTTCATTGTTCATTCTCCTGCTCAAAAATCTTGTGGTAGTCCGCGAGCTGGGCTGTCATGCGCTCGCATTCGGTTTTCAGCATTTCCTTTCCCTTTTCCGTGAGGACATAACTGCGTTTTCGGCCCTCTACACCGACCTCGCGGATCATTTCTCCGTCCAGGAACTGCTCCAGCAGGGTGTAAAGTGTGCCGGAGCCGATGTTGACCCGCTTGTTCGTCATGGCCGGGACCCGGTCCAGAATATCCATGCCGTAGCAGGGCTCCCGCAGACAGAGCAGGGTGTAGAACATCTGCTCTGTCAGGGTTTTGAATTTTTCTCTGGCCATATCATGCCTCCATTCTCGATATTCGAGATTGACTGTCCGCATTATAATCTCGATTATCGAGAATGTCAAGTGGAATTTTAAATTTTGCGAAAAAAAATTTTGAACGCACGCCCCCGCAGCGGTGCGCGAAAGCAGCGCCGCGGAAAGCAGCCCGTCACCGGGACACCCCCGCATCCGCCTGCGCGGCCATGGCGTGAAGCGCTTTTCGTGGCTTTTATGGCCGCGCAGGTGCTGCGGAGGCTGGTGCATGCTGGGAAACGCACACGGCAGAGTGCCGTCCCTACGGACTCTGTATTCTGTTGCGGGCGCACTGAGGCAGCGCCGCGGAACCGGCTTCCCAGCCTGTCAATTCTTACTTCTTACTTTTTTACCTTGCTTGTGCCTGATGCCTCCTGCCCCCGATCCGGCGGCGTCATTGCCGCAGGCAATGACTGAACCGTGGCGCTACCTCGGTGCGCCGCTGCGGAACCGGGTGCGCGCTGCAGGCGGCAGCGGCTTTTTTCTCCTTTACAAACCAGGCTTTGTCTGCTATAATATGTTGGCTTATAAGGGATAGAATGGCCTGTTTTGAGGTAATGATATGACTGAACTTTCCAAGATTCGAAATTTCTCCATCGTGGCCCACATCGACCACGGCAAGTCCACCCTGGCGGACCGGCTGCTGGAGGAGACCAAGACCGTGGACAAGCGGGAAATGGAGGAGCAGATTCTCGACAATATGGAGCTGGAACGGGAACGGGGCATCACCATCAAGGCCCGGGCCGTCAAGCTCAACTACCGGGCGGACGACGGGGAGGACTACGTGCTGAACCTGATCGACACCCCGGGACACGTGGACTTCAACTACGAGGTCTCCCGCTCCCTTACCGCCTGCGAGGGCGCCGTGCTGGTGGTGGACGCCTCCCAGGGCATCGAGGCCCAGACTCTGGCAAATACCTATCTGGCCATCGACGCGGGGCTGGAGGTTCTGCCGGTGGTGAACAAGATCGACCTGCCCGCCGCCCGGCCCCAGGAGGTCAAGAAAGAGATTGAGGAAATCATCGGCCTGCCCGCCATGGACGCCCCGGAGATCTCCGCCAAAAACGGCATCAACATCCACTCCGTTCTGGAAATGATCGTGAAGGAGGTGCCCGCTCCCAAGGGGGACCGGGAAGCGCCGCTTCAGGCTTTGATCTTTGACAGCCAGTACGACAGCTACCGGGGCGTTGTGGTCTATATGCGGGTGATGAACGGCACGGTTCGGCCCGGCATGGACGTGAAAATGATGGCCTCCGGCGCCATCTACAAGGTGGTGGAGTGCGGTTATCTCCACCCCAAGGGCATGGTCCCCGCCGAGGCACTGGGGGCCGGCGAGGTGGGCTATCTCACCGCCTCCATCAAGACCATCTCCGACACCCGGGTGGGCGACACCGTCACCGGAGCGGAGAATCCCGCCGCGGAGCCCCTGCCGGGCTATAAAACCTGTCAGCCGATGGTCTTCTCCGGCGTCTACCCCGCCGACGGCTCCAAATATGGAGACCTGCGGGACGCGCTGGAAAAGCTCAAGCTCAACGACGCCTCCATGTACTACACCCAGGAGAACTCCATTGCCCTGGGCTTTGGCTTCCGCTGCGGCTTTTTGGGCCTGCTCCACATGGAGATCATCATGGAGCGGCTGGAACGGGAGTTTGGCCTGGATCTGATTACCACCGCCCCCAACGTGGTCTATGAGATCGACAAGACCGACGGCAGCCACATTGAGGTCTACACCCCCCTCAACTACCCCGATCCCATGGAAATTGCCCAGGCCTATGAGCCCTACGTGAAGGCCAGCATCATCACCCCGCCGGACTACGTGGGCAACATTATGGACCTGTGCCAGTACCGCCGGGGCGAGTTCAAGGACATGACCTATCTGGACACCTCCCGGGTGGAGCTCCACTATGAAATTCCCCTGAACGAAATCATCTACGACTTCTTCGACGCGCTGAAATCCAGAACCCGGGGCTATGGCTCTTTGGACTATGAGCTGATCGGCTACCGTCCCTCCAAGCTGGTGAAGCTGGATATTCTGCTGAACGGCGAGCTGGTGGACGCCCTGAGCTTCATCCTCTTTGCCGACGAGGCCTATACCCGGGCCAGGCGCATCTGCGAGAAGCTGAAGGAAAACATCCCCCGTCAGATGTTCGAAATTCCGGTGCAGGCTGCCATCGGCGGCAAGATCATCGCCCGGGAAACCATCAAAGCCCTCCGCAAGGACGTGCTGGCCAAGTGCTACGGCGGCGACATCACCCGAAAGAAAAAGCTGCTGGAAAAACAGAAGGAAGGCAAGAAGCGGATGCGGACCTTCGGCACCGTGTCGGTGCCCAGCGAGGCCTTCATGGCAGTCTTGAAGATGGACGAATAGGCAATGAAGTATTTGCTGACGCAAATATGAAGTGTGCGTTGCACATGAAGACGCTTCGCTTATGAAGTATGGCTGCGCCATATTTGACACAACGGGAGAGCCTTTTCCGTTTAGAGAAATGAAGTATGTTGCGCCATATTTGACACAGCGGTGAAGCTTTCCCACTATATTTCATTTTTTCATCGTTTTATTCTGCAAATAAAACGATACCACAATATGCGCATCGCGCATACTTCATATTCCGCAGGAATACTTCATATTGCCGCCAGGCGATACTTCATATGCCGTCAGGCATACTTCATGTGCTATCAGGCAATACTTCATTCCTTCACAGGAGCGTAAACAATGAACGAATTAAAGCCCCTGGGGGTGTACATCCACATCCCCTTTTGCCGCAGCAAGTGTCAATACTGCGACTTTTACTCCATCGGCGGCAGCCGGGATCGGCGGCTGGTGGACAATTACCTGCAAGCCCTGACGGTCCACTTCAAGGAGGCCGGGGCATTGGCGACGGATTACATTGTCGATACCGTCTATTTCGGCGGCGGAACCCCCTCCTTCTTCGGAGCGGACAGCCTGCGCCGAATCTTTGCCGAACTCCAACACCGCTTCCGGGTGGACAAGGAGGCGGAGATCACCTTTGAGGCCAATCCCGACTCCGTGACCGAGTCTCTGCTGAAAAAGCTCCGGGCAGAGGGCTTCAACCGCATATCCCTGGGCGTTCAATCGGACCGGGACGACGTGCTGCAAAAGCTGGGCCGGCCCCACAACTACGAGCAGGCCTGCGCGGCTGTGAAGCTGGCCCGGAAGGTAGGTTATGAGAATATCTCCCTGGACCTGATGTACGGCCTGCCCAACCAGACCGCTCCCCAATGGGAGGAAACCCTGCGCCATGTGCTGGAGCTGCAGCCGGAACACCTTTCCTGCTACGGGCTCAAGGTGGAGGAAGGCACTCCTCTGTGGGAATACAAGGACGCGGCAAATCTGCCCTCTGACGAGGTGCAGGCGGAGATGTATCTGAACGCCGTCTCCATTCTGGAGGAGGCGGGCTACCGCCAATATGAGATTTCCAATTTCGCCAAGCCGGGCTATGAATCCCGCCACAACCTGAAATACTGGCTGGGAGATGAATATATCGGCTTCGGTCCCGCCGCGGCCTCGGATTTTGCCGGCAAGCGCTACACCTACATTGCTGACATTCAGAACTACGTCCGGGGCGTGCTGAAGCAGGACGTGCCCATTCTCTCCGAATGCGACGCCATTCCACCCCGGGAGCGGGCGGGGGAATACGTCATGCTGCGGCTGCGGACCACCCAGGGAATCTCCCCGGAAGAATATGAAAAAAATTATCTCATGCCCTTCGCCCCTCTGCTGGAGGCCATTCTGCCGCTGGAAAAGCGGGATCTGTTCTGCCAGACGGAAGACGGACGCTGGGTATTGACGCCCAAGGGCTTCCTGGTCTCCAATCAGATCATCGGCCTGCTCCAGGAGGCCCAGGAGCAAAGCGAACCGCTGGCGAAAAAGAGGTAGGAAAAAGACGCTATGAAGAAAAGGAAAGAAAGACAAACCGAACCAGTATTGGTGCTCAGCAAACGACTGCCGGACAACAAACGGATCCTGTTCCTGCTCTGGCAGCTTCTTCTGCTGCTGGTGGGCAGCGGACTGCTGACCTATTTCACCCTGCGGCTGTCCTACAGCAGCCTGAACCCGGACATTTGGCTGGGCTATTGGGAGGATCTGTGGATCCCCGCCATCAACTTTGCCATCATTTTCAGCTTCTGTCTGGTCTTCTTTGCGCTGATCGGGCGGGCCTGGATCGCCTACCTGCTCACCGCCCTGATCTGGCTGGGCGCGGCCATCGGCAACTACTACCTCATTATCATCCGCTCCGATCCCCTGCAGTTCCAGGACATCACCTGCCTGCGGGAGGCCCTGGCCATCACGGAAACCCAGGGCTACGAGCTGGAACTGAGCGCCCGGGTCATCATTTCCGTAGGCGGCGCCCTGGGCTACACGGTGCTGCTGGCCCTTTTGAGCCGGTGGAAGCCCCGCTGGAAGAGCATTGGCCGGGCCATCGGAATCGCCGTTGCTGCCCTGGCCCTGACCGGCGCTCTTGTGGCTGCCTGCTCCGGGGAGATGCTGGAGCTGACCAAAAACTACACGCATGTGAACACCTGGTCCTCCACGGAGATTTACGCCTCCCGGGGTGTGGTTTACTCCTTCACCCGCTCCGCCTTTACCGCCAGCGGCAAGCCCTCGGACTACTCCAAGGCTGCCGCGGAGGAAACTCTGGCCAAGTACACCGAGACCAATATTCCCGATTCCCAGAAGGTGGACGTTTTTGTGATCATGCGGGAAAGCTATTCAGACCTTTCCAAGCTGGACTACAACGAATCAGCTCTGGATCTCTCCTGCTACGACAACTATCACGGACTCGTCAAGGAATCTGTGGTGCTGGGCTCCCTGGTGACCAACGGCTTCGGCGGCAACACAAAGGACGCGGAGCGCTGCTTCCTGACTGGCTGCTACAGCCCGAAGGACTGGCGTAAGCCCACCAACTCCTACCTCTGGTATCTGAAGCAGCAGGGGTACCGGACCGAAGGCGCCCACCCCTTCAACGGCTGGTTCTACAACCGGCTCAACGTGGACCGCTACCTGGGCTTTGACAGCTACAAGTTCCGGGAGGACGGCTTTGACGAGCTGGTGGGAGCAGACAAAATTGCGGAAGACGACGTGCTCTATGACGTGATCTGGGAGCAGTATCAGAAGCACCTGGAAACGGACGACAGCCCCTACTTCAATTTCTCCGTCACCTATGAGGGACACGGCCCTTACAACTATAAGGGAAACGTCTACCGCGGCCGCTACGTCCAAAAGTACGCCAAGACCGCCGACGGCTATGCCATGAACAACTACCTGTGCTGCTGTGCCAAGCGGGACGACGAGCTGCAGGTGCTGATCAACCGCTTCCGGACTTGCGAGCGGCCCATCGTTCTGCTGACCTACGGCGACCATAAGGCCACCCTGGGCAAGGATATCAACAACTACACCACCGCCTCCTACAAGCGCTTTGGCATGGACGTGGATCTTACTACGGAGCAGGGCTTCTTCAATTACTACTCCACGGACTATGTGATCTGGATGAACGACGCTGCCCGCAAACAGCTGGGCCTCGCCGGGGAAAAACTGCAAACCGGGCCCACTATTTCCCCCTGCTACCTGATGAACGTCCTCTTTGACACCCTGGGCTGGGGCGACGGCCCTGCCTATCTGCAGGCCATGGGGGATATGATGGAGGAATTCCCCGTCTACTCCACCAAGGGCAGAATCAGCGTGAACGGAAAGCTGGTCAACAATATTCCCAGCTCCCACGCCGAGAATTATCATTTGATGAAGACCCTTTGCTATTACTGGCAGACAGAGTTCCTTTACGAAGAGCAATAAACGAGTTGGTTGCGTTTATTAAGGCCCCGGCTGAAAGCAAACGTATGATGCGTTCTTTTTACCGGGCAATCGTGATTAGTCACTAGTCACTAGTCACTAGTTACTAGTGACTAGTCACTGATGCATCTGTCATTCAGCGCGGCAAGTCCTCATTTTACGAATGAAGCCACAATTTAATACACATAGAAGGAAGGATACTATGGAAAAACTGTTCGGCAAAGACCTGGCCGTAGCGGCCTACAAGGCAAGGCTGCTGGCGGTGGAGGCCGTCCACCGCGCCGCATCCGGCCACCCCGGCGGCTCCCTCTCCTGTGCGGACGCATTGACCGTCCTCTACTTCAATGAAATGAACGTAGATTCGGCCAATCCCAACTGGGCGGAGCGTGACCGCTTCGTCCTGTCCAAGGGACACTGCGCCCCCGCCCTCTACGCCGTGCTGGCCATGCAGGGCTTCTTCCCGGTGGAGGATCTGCAGCTTCTGCGCTCCATCAAGGCCCACCTCTCCGGCCACCCCGACATGCGGCACGTCCCCGGCGTGGATATGTCCACCGGTTCCCTGGGTCAGGGTCTTTCCACCGCTGTGGGCATGGCGCTCACCGCCAAGATTACCCGCAAGCTTTGGCGCACCTACGCCATCTGCGGCGACGGTGAGCTGGCGGAGGGCCAGATCTGGGAAGCCATTATGTCCGCCGCCAAGTGGAAGCTGGACAACCTCTGTGTCTTCATCGACGTAAACGGCCTGCAGATCGACGGCGCCACCAAGGACGTAATGCCCACCGAGCCCCTGGACAAGAAGCTGGAAGCCTTCAACTGGCACGTGGTCAAGATTGACGGTCACGACTACGCCCAGATTTTGGCCGCTCTGGCGGAGGCCCGGCGGACCAAGGGCAAGCCCACCGCCATCCTGATGGCTACCGTCAAGGGCAAGGGTGTCTCCTTCATGGAGAATCAGGCTGGCTGGCACGGCAAGGCCCCCAACGCCGACGAGTTTGCCGTTGCCAAGGCGGAGCTGGAAGCCAAGATCAAAGAACTGGAGGGTAAATGATATGGCAGGGAAAATCGCGACACGGGCCGCCTACGGCAAGGCCCTGGTAGAATTTGCCGAAAAGTACCCCGAGCTTGTGGTTCTGGACGCGGACCTGGCCATGGCCACCATGACCAAGGACTTTCGGGCCGCCTACCCCGACCGCTTCTTTGACTGCGGCATCGCGGAAAACAACATGACCGGCATCGCCGCCGGTATGGCCGCCTCCGGCCTGAAGCCCTTCACCAACACCTTCGCCATCTTTGCCGCCGGCCGCTCCTATGAGCAGGTCCGCAACTCCATCGGCTATCCCCACCTGAACGTGAAGGTGGTGGGCTCCCACGGCGGCGTCTCCGTGGGCGAGGACGGCGCCACCCACCAGTGTACCGAGGACCTGGCCCTGATGCGGCAGATCCCCGAAATGACCGTGGTTTGCCCCTGTGACGGCCACGAAATGCGGCTGGCAGTGGAAGCCCTGCTGAACTACGACGGCCCCGCCTATCTCCGTCTGGCCCGGCCCGCCACCGAAATCTTTACCGACGAGCTGGAAGGCTACAAGTTTGAGCTGGGCAAGGGCGTGACCATTGCCGACGGCAGCGACGTCACGATCATCGCCACCGGCATCATGGTGGGCATGGCCCGGCAGGCCCGGGAGCTTCTGGCCGCGGAGGGCATTTCCGTCCGGGTCATTGATATGCACACCATCAAGCCTTTGGACGAGGAGCTGGTTTTGAAGGCTGCCCGGGAGACCGGCGCCATCGTCACCTCGGAAGAGGCCTCCGTCCTGGGCGGCCTGGGCGGCGCTGTGGCGGAGCTTCTGGCCGAGAACTGCCCCGTCCCCGTGCTGCGCCACGGCGTCAACGACTCCTTCGGCCGCAGCGGCACCGCCGCCGCCGTGCTGGAATACTTCGGCCTCACCGCTGAGGGCCTGGCTGAGAAATGCCGGAAAGCCGTTTCGATGAAAAAGTGACACCTGTAGGGGGCGGCGTCCTCGACTCCCCGAACGTCTCGGTAAGTGACAGGTGACAAGTAACCGTAGCGCGGGCTATTAGCCCGCCAACAACACAACAGACCGGGAACGGCGTTTTGCCTGTTCCCGGTCTATTTTTCTTCTGTTTCCCGGGCAAGCTCGTCCATACCGACGCCCAATGCCAGGGATATTTTGTAAAAGGTTTCCACGGAAAAATTGTATCTGGTCTTTTCGCTTTCGATCTGCCGGATAAAATCGTGGGACAGCCCCACCGCTTCCGCCAGCGCTGCGGAAGTCATCCCCTTCGCCTTTCGATACTTGCGAACGTTTCGCCGGATCACGTCATAGACCGATCCCTGCGGTCTCTCCTCGTCCATTTGCATCACCCAAGCAGATTATACCCGCTTCGGCCTGCTTTGTATGTTAGGCGATAGCTAACATTTGACTTGAAAATAAAACTTTTCTATGATACACTTTTGTTAGTAAATACCGCACAGGTACAGGGAGCGTTCAAAAATGAATTTACTTTATCTCATGGATACGATGTTTGATCTCTTGAATGAAAGCAACAATCTGAACGTCATAGAGTTGAACGAGATTGAAAGCAGCGGATTATTCTATCTGACAACGGCTGACGGAACAAAAGTCGAAATCAAGTGTTCCATTCTCCCGTCGGAACATGACTAATTGAGAAAAACCAGGCGCGTACCGATGCCGAGACCGGAGCAAAGCAGCAGGCCTGGTCAAGCGGGCTAATAGCCCGCGCTACGGGCCTCTGCCGCTTGCGGGCGCACAACACCCATGAAGGGCACAGGTGTGCGCCCCTACGCCCCGCCTGCCATTTTGTTCCTTATTACCTATTACTTGTTACTTGTCACCTGTCACTTGTCACTTGTTACCTATTACTTATTACTTGTCCAGCGGCAGCGTAACGGTAAATGCGATTCTGTCCTCTGCCGGGTACTCCGCTTCCAGGCGGCCCCGGTGTTGGAGGACGATGACCTGGGCGGCGGAAAGGCCGATGCCGAAGCCGCCGCTGCTCTGGGTTCGGGCCGTATCGCCCCGGTAGAACCGGTCAAAAAGCCGCTCCGGGGGGCAGTCCGGCAGTTTGTCGCAGGTGTTTTCCAGCCGCAGGGTGCAGGTCTTTTCCCCGGCGTGGAGGCACAGACAAAGGGCAGAGCCCTGGGTGGCGTATTTCACCGCGTTGTCAAAGAGGATGGAGCAGAGGCTGGCAAGCTGGGCCTCCTGGCCCCGGACCGTGATTCCGGCCTCCAGCTCCGCCTCCAGGCGCAGTCCCTTTTGCTCCATCGGGGTCTGGAACATCTGGGCGGTCTTTTCCGTCAGGGCAGAGAAATTCACCCCAGAGAGACTTCCCTGGGCGGGGACCTCCTCCGCCCGGGCCAGGGTCAACAGATTCCGGGTCAGCTCCGTGAGCCGGACGGTCTGGGCCTTGATGTTGCGGCTCCACTTGTTCTCCCCCTGGATCAGCTCCATGGCCTCGGTATTGGCCTGGATGATGGCCAGGGGGGTTTTCAGCTCGTGGCCCGCGTCGGTGACAAACTGACGCTGCCGGTCCATATTTTCCGCGATGGGGGCGATGGTCCGCTTGGCCAGCAACGCCACCAGGCCCAGCATCAACAGCCAGCCCCCCAGCCCCGCCAGGGCGGAGAGGGCCGCCACCCGCAGCACGGCGTTGCGCCGGTTGGAGACCTCCAGAAAGACATAGACCGTTTCGCCCTCCGGCGTCCTGCCGGAGGCATAGCGATAGCTGTCCGTTTGTCCTTCCGTCTTTCCCGCCTCCGCCGCGGTCAGGGCCATGGCCGCCGCCTCTGACTGGGTGACGGTGGAAATCCGACTCACGTCCGTCTCGGTTACGGCGCCGTTTTGCATCCGGACCGTGAAAAAGACCGCGGAAAGCCGGTCGTTTTCCGTCAATTGGCCCATCATAAAGCCCGGGCGGTCGCTGCCCCGGAAGGGCGGCTCCCCCTCCGGCTGCTCCGGCAGGGGTTCCAGCGGTTCCGGGCGATTGTCCCCCTCCGGAAAACCCGGGCGGCTTTGGGCCTCCATCTGCACCAGGTTTTCCAACAGGCGCAGGCTCTCCTGCCGGGTGCTCCAGGCGTTGACCAGGTTCAGGGCGCCCAGAATAATCAACAAAAGCACCGTAACGGCGATCATGGCCGCCCGTATGAATTTTCGTTTCAGCGTTCTGATCATGGCGTCAACTCCAAGGTATAACCGATGCCTCGCTTCGCCTTGAGGCTCACGTTGGCCCCCAGGCTTGCCAGCTTTTTCCGCAAATAGGAGATATAGACCCAGACGATGCCAATCTCCGCGTCGGTATCATAGCCCCAGACCTTTACCAGAATATCCTCGGTAGACAGGTAAATGCCCCGGTTCAGCAGGAAAAGCTCCATCATTTGAAATTCCAGCTTGGGCAGCAGAATCCGGTTCTCTCCCACGCAAAGCTGGTAACTCTGCCGGTCCAGGGAAAGATTTCCCATGGTCAGCAGGTCCGGGGTGAACTCCTCCCGACGGCGGAGCATGGCGCGGATCCGGGCCAAGAGCTCCCCCATGGCAAAGGGCTTGGGCAGATAGTCGTCCGCCCCCAGATCCAGGCCCTGAATTCGATCCTCCACCTCAGCCTTGGCGGTGAGCAGCAGAATGGGGGTCCGGTCCCCCTTGGCCCGAAGGGCTTGCAACACCTCCAGGCCGCTTTTGCGGGGCATCATCACGTCCAGGATGATCCCGTCGTACCGGTCGTTTTCGGCGTAATCCAAGGCGTCCCGGCCGTCGTAGACCACGTCCACCTTATACTTGTGGTATTCCAGAACGTCCACCACAGCCTCGGCCAGGCTGCGCTCGTCCTCGGCGTAGAGCAGTTTCATGACAGACCTCCGTTTGGAATTGAGCGGTGGGAGTTTCACACCCGCCTGTAGGGACGGCACGCTTGCGTTCGAGCAGAAACTGCATGGTCAGGAGTTTCACGCCCGCCCGCAGGGACGGCACTCTGCCGTCCGCGGTTCAAGGTTCCGGGACCGTAGGGACGGAACCCTGCCGTCCGCGGTTCAAGGTTCCGGGACCGTAGGGACGGAACCCTGCCGTCCCCCGTCCGACTCTGTCCGCAGGGACAAGCACCTGTGCCTTCCCCGGGTATTGCTTGTCTGAAAGTCCCTTTTCAGGATATTTTCATTGACTTTTCCATCAAAATATGGCATAATTAAGGTACAAAAGACGGCTTAGTATCCTGCAAAACCGCAATGCGGCGGGCAGCACAGGGAGCCCCGTGCGGGGCTTTGTTCTGCTTCGTTCTCTCTCGTTCTAAGTTTGTTCTATCGATTTTCCCTTGTTTTTCCTATGTTTTTTGAAAAATAGAACAATAGAACAATAAATCTCCATTAGGAGGAATGAGATACCCATATATGTTGGAAATACCCTTGTTCTGTGTTCTTTGTTCTGCGGACCGGCAACGGGACGGGAAACCCAACACAGGGGACGGTTCCGATTGCGTGGCGAGGCATCAGGCACCAGGCACCAGGCACCAGGCATCAGGCACCAGGCACCAGCCATCAGGGGACGGGGGATGGGGAAAGCCCGTGTAGCGGCGCACACCGGTGCGCCACACAACACAGGGGACGGTTCTCCACAACACATCCAACACAGGAAGCAGCCCGTTGTCGGGACACCCCCTCATCCGCCTCCTTCGGAGGCACCTTCCCCCCAGGGGGAAGGCTTTGACGGACGGCAGGGTGCCGTCCCTACGGGCGGGTTCGTAATTGTCACCTGTCACCTGTCACCTGTCACCTGTCACCTGTCAATTCTTACTTCTTACCTCTTACTTTTTCCCTTGCTTGTGCCTGTTGCCTCTGGCGCCGAACCATGGCGCACCGGTGTGCGCCGCTACGGAGGCTGGTGCATACGGGGAAGCGCGGACGGCAGAGTGCCGTCCCTACGGGCGGGTTCGTAATTGTCACCTGTCACTTGTCACTTGTCACCTGTCACCTGTCAATTCTTTCTTCTTACCTCTTACTTTTTCCCTTGCTTGTGCCTGTCCCTACTTTGTCAGCCTGTAGCAGTCGCCTTCCCGGCGGAAGCCTACCTTTTGCAGATAATTCTCATGCTTGGGGGTAGCCTTGCGGCATTCCAGAGCGGTAAAGCCCTCCTCCCCCAGCAGATGGGGATAGAGAAAACGGCCCACGGAGGCGTCCCGGTATTTGGGGATGGTGTAGTCCAGCAGCAGCTCCAGGGCGCCGCCCTCGGTCCCGCGGCCCAGGGTCAGGCCCACAGGGTTCATATCGTAGTAGACAAAGTAGGCCGTATCCGCCAGGCCGGATTCGGTCTCAAATTCCGGGAAATAGATGCGGATGTCCTCCCGGTACAGGTCCTCGAAGGCCCGGAGGTAGGCGCTGTCCAAAGAAATGGGCAGCATCAGGGTCAGGCGCTTGGAGCGGAGCAGACGGATGATGAAGTAGATGTTGATGATGCACAGGCCCACGTTCATAATGGCAGTGGGGTAGGATTTGGTCAGAAAAGCAAAGACCACAAAGATGGCCGAGCCGATCAGGTTCACCAGACGCAGCTTCAGCACCGAGGTCATCAGAAAGGAAATCAAAATCAGAACCGTGGAAAAGTAACCTACGGCCTGCAAAATGGTTTCGCCGTTCATATCGGTCCCTCCTTTGTTTTTTGTTTTATTATACCGAAAAATCGATTTTTTGTCAACGAAAAGACAGAAGTGCTTGACAAACCCCCTGTGGAAGAGTTACAATGAAAAAAAGCGATGTTCCCGGACTCCTCGGAATCCGGATTGAGGCCGCTTTTTTGTTTTCCCAGCAGATCGTCAACAGGCAAACGCGCAAACTGAAAAGGGAGGACTAATACCATGATCGAGATTCAAGAACTGCCCCTCAAGAGAGGCAACGTCCCGTTCCGCGTGGCCCGTGGTCACTTTGCCACCAACCACAGCCACATCAACTACTACATTGACATCTCCGCACAGAAAACCCGGCTGACAGAGGCGATTGCCGTCGCCAAGGAGCTGGCCCCCAAGTACGTCACTGACCTGGTGGATACCATCCTCTGCCTGGACGGCACCGCCGTCATCGGCACCTGCCTGGCCCGGGAGCTGGTAAACACGCCCCGGGGCATCAATGAGCACCGGGACATCAGCGTGCTGGAGCCGGAATACAACGCCAACAGCCAAATCATTTTCCGGGATAACGCCCAGCCTTTGATTCGGGACAAGCACGTTCTGATTCTTATGGCCAGCGTTACCACGGGCTTTACCGCCAACCGTTCCATCGAGGCGATCCGCTACTACGGCGGTGAGGCCGCGGGCATTGCCGCTCTCTACAGCACCGTCCCCGAGTCCGCCGGCATTCTGGTCCACTCCGTCTACGACATTCGGGACCTGCCCAACTACGCCAGCTACGATTATCGGGACTGCCCCTACTGCAAGGCCGGCAGACGGCTGGACGCACTGGTAAACAGCTTCGGATATTCCGCCCTGTAATGTATTTTTTGCATGAAAGGCCGCCGCTTCTCAAGAAGCGGCGGCCTTTTTTCAGTTCAGGCAATCCCGCAGATAAAAAGCCAGGGCGGTTCCCATGAGGGCGTGGGTGTATTCCCCGGTCCCGTACTCCGCCAGGACCTCCCGGATGGGGCGGCGCTCGTAGGTCAGCAGTTCGTCCGCGTCCAGATGCTGGGTCCCGGTGGGGACCAGGTCCCGGGCCAGATAGATGTGGAAGGTATTGGAAAACAGGGCGGGGTTGGGGCAGCAGGAGCCCAGATGGGTCAGGGTCTCCGCCCGGAAGCCGGTCTCCTCCAGCAGCTCCCGGCGGGCGGCCTCGGCAGGGTCCTCATCCCCGTCTCGAACGCCTCCGGGAAATTCCGTGGTGATCCGCCGGGCGGCGTGCCGCCACTGGCGGACCAGGAGAAAGTCCTCCCCCAGCACCGGGATCACCATCACCCAATCCGGGGCCCGCATTGCCACATAGGTCCCGGCCTGGCCTGCAGGAGAGCGCTCCTTCTGCGCCAGCACGTCAAAGACGGGCGTGTGCAGCAGGGCTTCGGTATGCGTAACATTCCAGATCAGTGCTTCGTCGTTCATGTGGTAATCTCCTTCGGTATGGTTCAGCCTCCCACCCCTGCGTAGGGCGGCCAGACCTCTGGCCGCCGGAAGCGCAACGAAGGGGGGACGGCGGCCTGGGGGCAGGCCGCCCTACCGGACTGCGTTCAATCGTCGGAGAAGCGCTCCCGGGCCTGGAACACCTTGCAGATCTGCCGGTAGTCTCCGCAGACCGTGACCCGGTCGCCGGAATGGAAGACGGTCTTTGCCGTAGGGTCCTCGCCGGTACGGTCCGCATGTTCCAGCATGAGCACCAGAATCTTCTTCTTGGGCTTCAGGCCCAGCTCCGACAGGGTTTTGCCTTCCAGCTCCTCCGGGACCGTCCGCAGACTGACTCTGGCAATAATCTGGGAGCCCAGCTCATCGATCCGGGTGACGCCGTTGTAATTGCGGTTGCTGCCGATGTTGTCCGCCACCCGCTCGATCTTCCGGTCGATCCAAATCCTGACCTCCCGGGTTTTGGTCAGAACCAGCACGGCGGTCAGGGCCGCCAGGGGAATCAGCATACTCAGAACCGAGGAAAAGAAGCCGCCGGTGCCGGTAGACAGAAACACGTTCACCACCGCGGAAACAAAGGTGATATTGAACACATAGCCGAAGAGCACCGTGATTCTCGCCAGACGGCGGCGGGACCGGGTGGAGAGGATCATTTCGCTTTCCCGGGTGGTGAAGCCCGTGCCCGTCAGCAGGGAGACCACCTGAAACCGGGCCTTTTCCTCCGGCAGGCCGATCAGCCGGAACAGAACCGTGAAGACCTCGGAGATCACCCAGTACAGCAGAATCAAAACGGCGAACAGCGACGCGGCGGCGTAGATGTTCATATCACAGTCTCCTTTCATCGAGGTCGGGGAACGGGGCTCTGGGAATGAAAAATGAAGAATGAAAAATGAAAAATTGTGGTGTTTTCAAATTGCCATTTGAAAACATTTGAAACAGGACGGGGAACGCGGACGAGCAATGCTCGCCCCTACGGCGCTCAGGATGACGGGCAGGATTACTTGTCCAGCACGGCGACCTGGATGGACTTGACGGTCTGCTCCATGGCGGCGATTTCGGCGGAGGTCAGGGAAAGGTCCAGGCAGCGGACGGTGTCCGCCACGTTTTCCGGCTTCCGCATGCCCACCAGCAGGCTCATGTTGGGGTGCTGGGCCAGGGCCCAGGCCTCGACGAGCTGGGCGAAGCTGCAGTTCTTCTCTTTGCACAGGGGCGTCCAGGTCTCAAAGGCCCTGCGCAGGCCCTCGTGGTACTGCTCCTGCACCCAGGGGATGCGGGAGCGGATGTCGGTCTTGGCAAATTTCCGCTCCAGGAAGGCGGGCCCGGTCAGGAAGCCCTCCTCCAGGACGCCGTAGGTCTGGAAGGTGGTGTTGTACTTCTCGCAGACGGGGAAGTAATCCCGGCCGTGGAAGGGAGAAAGAATGCTGAAAAACTCCTGCACCACACTGACGCCCTGCTTCTTCTCCGGCGCGGACTGGTATTCCTCCAGGTCGGCGGGCTGGCTGTTGGACAGGCCGTAGGCCCGGATCTTGCCTTCGCGGATCAGCTCTTCCAGGGCACCCACGGTCTCCGCCACGGGGAAGGATTTGCAGACGTAGTGAACGATGACGGAGTCCAGCCAGTCGGTCTTCATTCGGCGCAGGGAATCCTCCACGTCCCGGCGAATCGCCTCGGGCCGGGTGTCGTTGTTGACGGTGTAGCCGTCCCGGGAGTAGTGGAAGTTGCCCCCCTCCCCTCTCCAGTTCAGAGAGCACTTGGTCTGGAGGATGAAATCGTGGCGGCGGCCCGCCAGAGCGGCCCCCAACAGCTCCTCGCTGGCCCCGGTGCCGTAGACGGGGGCGGTGTCGATATAGTTGATGCCCTGCTCCTTGCAGGCGTCCAGCAGCCGGGCAGCCTCGGCAGCGGTGGAGTCCCTGTCGGACCACACGCTGCCGCCCCCCAGGCCCCAGGTGCCCAACGCAATAGCAGATACGTTTAATTCAGAATTTCCGAGTTTTTTGTATTCCATGGTGTTCTCCTTTATCGAGGTGAAGTAAGAATTGAGAAGTAAGAAGTAAAAGGTATCTGTACGGGTAGACAGCGGGCTGACGCATGCAGCCCCTGGAACGGCGCTCGCAGGCCGCGCCGCGGGAAGCAGTCTGTTGTCGGGACACCATTTCATCCGGCGCTTCGCGCTCTAAAGCCTTTCCCTGGAGGGGAAGGTGCCTCCGAAGGAGGCAGATGAGGTGGTCCGATTGGACAGAGCGGCAACGAAAACGCAAAGCAGCATCCACCCTGCCGCAGGGGGTACGAATTCTTCACTGCGTTCAGAATGACAGCAGGACGGGAAGCAGTCCGTTATCGGGACCCCACCTCATCCGTCAGCGCGTCGCGCTGCCACCTTCCCCTCAAGGGGAAGGCTTTGACGCGGGCAGACTGCCCGCGCAGCAAACGATTATGAACGGCGCTTCCGGAACAGGTATTCGTCCAGCTCCGTCTTGACCTTTTCGGGAATCTCCCGCTTGACGGGGCAGGCGGCGGACATGGCCATACGGCGGGTAAACTCCGCGATGAAGGCGATATCCTGCTCCATCCGGGCCATGGACAGGACCTCCGGCAGGTCATAGCGGCAGTGAATGGGGGCCGCGTTGTCCGAAGCCAGACGGGCAAAGGACAGGGACGGGACGCCCTTATCCGCAAAGGGGGTGGAGTCGCTGGAGTAGACGCCGATTTTTGCCGCCAGCGGGAAGCTCAGCTCCGCCCCCATATAGGTCAGATAATGGACCAGCGCTTCCTCCGCGGAAACTCTGGCAATAAATTTGCCCACCCAGGTGCCAATCATATCCAGGTTGACATCCAGGACAATTTTGGAGAGCGCTTCCTCATGATCTCGGGTATAGGCCTTGGAGCCCAGCAGACCCCGCTCCTCGCTGCCGCAGAACACCAGCCGCAGACCGTAGTTCAGGGGCTTATCCTTGAGCGCGTCCAACACGCCCAGGATGCCCACGCAGCCGGACATATTGTCGTAGGAGCCGTGGGACAGGGCGGTGGTGTCATAGTGGGCGGACAGGACGATCCACTCGTCCTTCCGGCCGGGCAGCTCCGCGATGACGTTGTGGGACTCGCCCTCGTACTCCCGCTGGCGAATGCTGATTTTGACGCGCTTGGCGTCATTTCGCAGCAGGTCTACCGCGTCGGCAGTATGGAGCATGGCGCACAGAACCTTCCGCTCCTCCCCCACCACAGCGGCCCGCAGGTCCCGCTCGTCAATGTCGTGGATGGGATAGTGGGTATCGCCGTACTGGAAGAGGATGCCCTTGGCTCCGGCCTTCATCAGGTCCTGATAGGCAAAGAATCCGATGCCGGAGTTATCCAGCAGGACGATCTTATCCTTGGCCAGGGCGATGGAAACCGGGTCCTGGGAAGGCATGTAATAGAGCTCGCCCTCCACCTCGCCGCTGCCGCAGCAGAAGAAGCCCTTGCAGGGGATCTCCCTGCCGTCGGCAAGCACATGGGCCTCTTCGATCTCGCCCATGGCCACGGGGAAGGCCTCGATCCGGGCCGGGACGCCCAGGGCCTCGCATTGGGCCTTGAGGTATTCCGCCACTCGAAGCTCCTCCGGGGTGCCGCTGCGGTGAACAAAGTCGGTGTCGTTAAAAATGCGCTGCATCTGTTCTTGGGTCATGCGATGACTCTCCCTTCTGTTGTATCTATTCCATATTGTATCATAAGTTTTTCAAAATGGAAGAGGAAAGGTGAAAATGAACGCAAAAAGTGCCTGCATTACGCACCCGGGTCCGGCCAGTGCGGAAAACAGCCAGACCGTCCTATTCGGTACGATCTGGCTGTTCTTGGAATCACGGTTTCAACAGTTATTGTTTTCGTTTTCAGCAGCTGTATGAGCGTTTACTGTAAGGGTTTTTTCAATCCGTTTTTCCTCTCGCTCTTCCAGTTTGTCAACGCGTTTCTCAAGTCGCACAATTCGAGATTGGAGGACAAAAAACAACACCCAACTGGTCAGAATAAGGCATGCAAGCGCTACAATAAGAATGGTATTTACATTGATTTTGTCATACATCTCATCCAAAAGACCTACAGCATTATACATTTCGGCACCTTCCTCTTCTTGGGTTATAGATTATCATCACGCTGGGATAACGACCGATTATAAACACTTACTCAGTCAAACCCTTCTACCAAGTATGTGAAAAAAACGTACATGTTCAGTAGCCGTGTAGGAGGGACACCCACGACACCCCCTGCCAGGCATCCGACCCCGGAGGCAGGCCGTCGAAGGCGCTGGCCCCTACAATCATGGAGCGACTGAATAGCCACAAAAATCGTATTATCAATAACCAACCGCTTTCACGCCGTATTCTGCCTGTTCTCTGGTAAAGCCTTCAAAGATAAGCTGATCGATCAGGCCGGACTTGGAGAAAGACATAAAATCGAGATAACTCTGCGCTTTCTTTGCGGCTTGTTCATTCCAATCAACAACAAGACTGTCAACTGCGGTTGTGGCAACTTCTTTACTAAAACCTTCAAATTCGAGCTGGCCAATCAATCCGCTTCTTGAGAACGCCATGAATTCCAAATAACTCTCAGCTTTTTTGATTGCGTTTTTCTCCTCCATACTCAAATCGAAGGTTTCTTTCTGTACGACCTGTCCGCACACGGAGCAATGGGTTTCTCTTTCTCCAGAAGCGCTGAATGTCGGAGATTTTGTTACCACCCAAGTATTATCGTCAGTATGGGGCAGTTTCTCAATCGTTTCGGTTTCTGTCTTTCCGCAGACACTGCAGACTCTTTCCCGGCTTCCGACTTGTGTGCAAGTTGCCTCCGCGGATTCTTTCCATTCAGAAAAATCATGTTCCCCCGTAGCAGGAATTGCTTCGGTAAAGGTTTCCCCGCAAGTCGCGCAGACTCTTTCCCTGCTTCCGACCTCCGAACACGTTGCTTCGGCAGTTACTGTCCATTCAGAATACTCATGTTCTCCTGTTGCTGGAACCCGTTCTGTGACCGTCTCGCCGCAAACGGCGCAAGTACCCTCCCGGACTCCTTCGGTGGTGCAAGTTGCTTCCACTTTCACCACGTAATCTGGAATAACGTGTCCAAGGGCTTCCCCTTCTGTCGCATTACATACAGTGCAGGTTTTTGGGGTCGTGCAGTTTGCTTCAATCCATTTATGACCAATCGCTTCCCCCTCGGTCGCACTGCAAACCGTACACGTTTTCGGGCTTGTACAGGTTGCGTCTGCCCATCTGTGTCCCAACGCATTTCCATCTGTGGCACCGCATTTGGAGCATGTTTTCGGCTTCTCGCAGGTTGCATCCCTCCACTCGTGTTCGCAAGGCTTATCTGTTTTTCCACAAGCAATCAAAGAGAGCACCAAAATCAAAACAACGAATACGCGGGATAAATAGACTAAGTAAGGCTTCTTCATGATAGTTTCTCCTTTCACCAAGCGAAATAGTTGAGGTTTTGCCAATCATCCTACATTCATTATAGAAATATTTTATCTATAAGTCAATAGATAGATTTTATCTAAAGCGTAATAACCTGAAATTATTTCGGTATAATACCACCAAAAAGGTGGTGGAGAAAACGAGAAACCGTATACGCGATTTAAGAGAGGATCACGATTATTCACAGCAGCAGGTGGCGGAGGCAATCGGCATGACGCAGCGTAAGTACAGCTACTTAGAAACCGGGGTCCAGCAGTGGACGCCGGAGCATTTAGTCAAGCTTTCCGCTCTATACAACGTCAGTATCGATTATTTGCTGTGCCAGACTGACAATCCAATGCGGTACAATAAATAAGCAGCCTCGATTCATGCTTGAAACGAGGCTGCTTATTTATTGGGTAAAGGATTATAACACAGTGATCCGGCAGAGCATCAGGGTCGCAGGGCCGGTGAGGGTCAGGGGGATGGGTTCGGTGCACAGCAGGGTCTCACCCGCACGGAGAGAGAGGGGGAAGGCCGGGTTCTTCGACTCCGCTTCGCGCCGCTCAGAATGACGGGTGGGGGAAGGTCCGGCAGCGGCGCACACCGGTGCGCCATGGGAACAGGCCGGAGAATCGGCGGGCAGCGACGCGAAGCTATGGCCCGCGCTGCAGGCGGGTGCTGGTTCCGGACGGCAGGGTGCCGTCCCTACGGGGGCAGCGGGTTGCGGACAGCAGGGTGCCGTCCCTACCGTGCAGGAACCCTCGACACAGTAGAGCAGGAAGGTCTCGCCGGGGGTGGGGTGCGGACAAGCAATGCTTGTCCCTACGGCGGGGATGGATGGTGCCTCGGGCAGGCGGCACCCCTCCTCCGCGCCACGTTGCGGCGCTCCCCCTCCCCTGCAAGCAGGGGAGGTTTGCAGACAAGCAATGCTTGTCCCTGCGGCGGGGATGGATGGTGCCTCGGGCAGGCTGCACCCCTCCTCCGCGCCACGTTGCGGCGCTCCCCCTCCCCTGCAAGCAGGGGAGGTTTGCGGACAAGCAATGCTTGTCCCTACGTCCAGGCGTGTGGGCGCTTCCGTCAGGCGAAGGGGCTCCATGGCGCCGGAGGCGTGGCCCCGGCGGAGCATCAGGTTGAAATCCTTGCAGCGGCCCCAGCTGTGGGTAGCGTCCGCGCCGGAAAAGGCATGGACCTCCAGGGGCCGGAGGCGAAGGGGCGCGCCCCCGTTGTGGGACAGGACGATCTCCCCCTCCAGGGTGGCAATCAACCGGTCATAATCCGGCAGCGGCGTGAAATCCGACTCCTCCAGCTCCACCAGGGCGGAGCTGACCCGCCAGAGAAAATCCCGGTCTGCGTAGACCGCGTTTTCCGGATAAATGGCAAGCTGGGTGGTGGTCCCGCCGGACCAGGCGGAGACAACATAGGACGTATCGGTAAGCTTTTGGAACATTGTCAGCCTCCTGTGGTTCGGATGAAGTATCGCTTGCGCGATATGAAGTATTCCTGCGGGATATGAAGTATCCGCTGGCGCGGATATGAAGTATGCGCTGCCGCGCATATTTGGCCGCAGGGCAATTCACGTGCGTCAGCACAATTCATGGGGACGAGCAATGCTCGCCCCTACGTCGGGGAGATATGGCGCAGCCATACTTCATGTGCGGAGCACACTTCATATACGAAGCATACTTCATATTTGCGTCAGCAAATACTTCATTCCGCCCGGAAGCCTCCCTTGCCGTCGGCGGTGAAGCGGGTGGAGTAGAAGGCGGCGCTGGCAGTTTCCAGGTATTCCAGATCCTGCACACCGGCGGTCTCGTAGGAGCTGTGCATGGCAAGCTGGGGCAGCCCCAGGTCCACGGTGTTCATGGAGACGTGGGCCATGGCGATATTGCCCAGGGTGGAGCCGCCCATCTCGTCGGAGCGGTTGGCAAAAAACTGCACGGGCACCCCCGCCTTCTCGCAGACGCCCCGGAACAGGGCCACGGAAACCGCGTCGGAGGTGTACTTCTGCCCGGCGTGGGCCTTCACCACAATGCCTTCGTTCATGTATGTGACGTTGGTGGCGTCGGTCTTCTCCGGATGGTTGGGATGGAAGGCGTGGGCGTTGTCGCAGGAGAGCATGAAGCTCCGGGCGGTCATGCAGCGATAGTCCTCGTCGTCCAGGCCCAGGCCGTTGGCGATGCGGCGCAGCACGTCCTCCAGCATGGTGGAATCGGCGCCCTGCTTGGTGCCGGAGCCCACTTCCTCGTTGTCGAAGCAGCACCAGACTTGGATCGTTTTCTCGTTTTTGCCCCGCAGGAAGCCCCGGAGGGTACCGTAGGCGCATTCCAGGTCGTCCAGACGGCCCGCGGAGACGTAGTCGTTTTCCGCGCCCCAGACGGTGGGAGCCATGCGGTTATACAAGAAGAGATCGGAGCCCAGGATATCCCCCTCGGCCACGCCCAGTTCCTTGGCGACCATCGCCTTGAAGGCGCCCTTTTCCAGCTTGCCGGAGCCGAAGAGGGGCACCATGTCGATCTGCTTGTTGAAGGTGAAGCCGTCGTTGATCTTGCGGTTCATGTGAATCGCCACGTTGGGGATCAGCACCAGGTCCCGGTCAAAGTCCAACAGCCGGGTTTCGTAGCGCTCCCCTGCCTCGGTCTTGGTCCGCACCAGGACCCGGCCTGCCACGCCCAGGGGCCGGTCCAGCCAGGTGGAGCAGATCATGCCGCCGTAGCCCTCGGTGTTCAGCTGGACATACTTGTCCCGAACCCGGAGCTCCGCGTTCTCCTTGATCTTGAAGCAGGGAGAGTCTGAGTGGGAAGCCGTCAGAGTGAAGCAGGGCTCGGACAGGTCCGTGCCCACCCGGAAGGCCAGAATGCTGGAGCCGTTGCGGGTGGTGAAATAGCGACCGCCGGGCTTGACCTCCCAACGCTTGCTTTCGGGCAGCTCGGTGAAGTCGGCGGCCAGCAGCATCTGCCGCAGATTCTCCACAGCGTGGAAGGCCGAAGGGCTCTTCTTCAGAAATTCAACGAGGCCATTGACAGCGGAATTGGTTTGCATGGAAGCTTCCTCCTTATAAATCTTTCTTCGGTGATTGTATCACATTCCGGTATCGAATGCAAGGGCGGCAGAAGCCATTTGCCCGTCAAAATGATTCTTTGCCGCGGCGCGGCGTACCGCCCGCCGCGCACGTCTCACGGACGCGGCGGCAGCCCCCGACCTACAAATCACCCCGCTCGAAAAACAAAAAAATATAAAAAAACGGGAACAAAACGAAATTCCAGTCGTCTAATGGTTTCCGGGCAAACCGGATATACAGAATGGAGTGAATATCGCATGACAAAATCCGCAAAAATCTTTCTGGCCGTCCTGGCCGTGCTGATGGTACTGGTTCTGGGTGCAGAGCTGGCCATCGGCTGGTTCGCTTATTCCCGCCTGACAGAAAGCAAAGACGCCCTGTCGGAGCTCCGGGAGAACAACACCGGCCTGCGCGCCAATCTGGCCGAATTGCAGGGAAATCTCACCGAGATCCGGGAACAAATTTCCACTCTGGCGGAATCCCAGGACGACGGCTCCGATCCCGGCCAGGAGGATGACGTGCGCATCGCAAGCGAATATGTGATTCGGTCCACCCTCCCCATTTCCGACGCCTACCGTGCCGGCGACCGCTCCGCGCTCAGCGACAAGGAGAAGGAGACTCTGGACATGGCGTCCGCAATTTTGGCGAAGATCATTACCCCGGAGATGGACGCCTTTGAAAAAGAAGAAGCTGTCTACCTCTGGATGACTGAAAACCTGACCCACGACGAGGGGCTGCTGCCGGTGATTCCCCAGACCCAGGCCGATTGCGACAATCCCTACGGCGTGCTGAAATACCACAACGCCGTCTGTGTGGGCTACGCTACCACCTTCCGCCTGTTTATGCAGATGCTGGACATTCCCTGCAAGGTGGTCCACAATTCGGAGCGTTACCACTCCTGGGATCTGGTGCAGCTGGGGAACGGCTGGTACCACACGGATATCTACTCTGACGTGGGGCAGAGCAATTACAGCCACTTCAACCTGACGGACGCCATGCAGGCGACGAGCCAAAGCTGGAACACAGATTACTTCCCCGCCGCAAATCAGTATGAATACTGCCATGCCTACCGGATCTCCGTGGAAGAGACGGATCCCTATGCCGTTCCTGCCGCTCTGCGGAGCGCCGTGGACAGCCGGGGCCAGGTCGTGGCCCTGCGATTCCCCAAGACCGACCTGGACGAAACCGGGGCCCGAATTGTCCAGCAAATGCTGGAGGACGTTCAGAGCCGAATCTACGGCAGCGTTCTCTCCAACGAGCTGTACATTGACTGGAGCTGGATGCCCTTGGACGACAGTTGGCTGCTGGCAATCAACCTGACCTGGTACGAAGGCGGCGACGACCCCGCCCCCGAGCTCCCGGACGACGTCTATGAGAAAATCAACGGAGCGGTTGAGGACGCCTTCGGTGATCTGGAGGCGGGAGATGAGCACTGGGATTGGGACAACAACGGCGGTTGGGGCCAGCCCAAGGGCTAAGGAGGATACATCCAATGAAAAAACTGATTTTGCTCGTGCTGGCGGCTGCTCTGCTCCTGGCAGGCTGCGCCGAAAAGCCGCAGACCACCACAGAGGCGGCACCCGTTAAGCCCATGGTCAGCATGTATGACCTGCGGAAAGCCATGCTGGACGCCCAGCCCGGCTTGCCGGAGATGAGCAGCGTAAGCAGCAGCGACGAAAACGCCGCCGATCTGTTTGCCTATCTCTCGGACTTGGATTACAGCAAGGTGGAGGGCTTTTTCCTGACCTATTCGGCAGACGGCAAAACCGCTGACGAAATCGCCGTGGTCTGCCTGAAGGACACGGCAGACCTGCCTGCGCTGGAGAAAAGTCTTCAGGCCCATCTGAAGGGACGGGTTGACCTTTACAAGACTTATGCGCCGGAGATCGTGGAACAGGCTTCCGCCGCTGAGCTGGTGCCCCAGGGCCGCTACGTGGCTCTGATTATGTGCGCCGATCGGGCGGCGGTGAAAGCCGCCTTTCTCTCCGGGATCCAATGAAGCGAAACGGATTGCTGCTGTCGCTGGTTTTCGCTCTGCTGCTGGCAGTCCCCCTGCTGCTGATTTTGGTCTTGCCGGAGCGGGACTTCTCGCCCAACGAGAACCGCTATCTGACCCAGGCGCCGGCTCTGGACGGGGCGGGCTTCCTGGATCACAGCCTCCAGCCGATGCTGGAGCGTTGGCTGGAGGATCAGTTCCCCGGCCGGGATGGCTGGATGGCCGCCGTAACCCTGGTGGACAAGGCGGCGGGGCAGAAGGAAATCGGCGGCGCCTGGCTGGGAAAAGACGGATACTATCCGGAAGTCCACCGGCCTGAAGACTTCGACTGGACCAAATACCGCCGAAATCTGGGCTATCTGCGGGATCTATCCGCCCAGGCGGCCGTTCCCACCTCGGCCCTGCTGGTACCCAGCACCGCGGCCACTCTGCCGGAGCTTCTTCCCGCAGGGGCGGAGGTCTATGACCCGGCGGAAGCTCTGGACGCCGCCCGGGCGATCCTGCCGGAGGCTTCCGTTCCCGATTTGAGCGCCCTTCTGCGGGCAGATCCGAAGGAGCAGGTCTACTACCGCACCGATCACCATTGGACCTCTGCGGGCATGAAACGGGCTTACGACTCCCTGCCCGATTCCTTCGGCGCCTATCGGGGGAAGGCGGAGCGTTTCTGCACAGACTTCTATGGCTCCACCTGGTCCAAGACCCTGGATCCCACAGCGGATCCGGATGAGATCTGGCTCTTTCCCGTAGCGGAAACCGTCGCCGCCCAGGCAGACGGCGAAGCCGTTCCGGTCTATGATTTGGACGCGGCTGCGCGGAAGGACAAATACACGGTTTTTCTGGGAGGAAATCACGGTCTGGTCTCCCTGACCGGAGGCTGTCAGAACGGGAAAACCCTGCTGGTGCTGAAGGATTCCTTTGCCAACTGTCTGGCTCCCCTGCTGACTTCGGATTACGAGACCGTCCTGCTGGTGGATCTGCGCTACTATCCCGGCTCGGTCCGGGCACTGCTGGCCCAGGCAGAGCCGGACGCCCTGCTGTTTGTCTATGAAATGAGCGGCCTCGCTTCCGGCGACGATTTTGTGAAATTGCTCCTGTAACAGAGAAACGCCCTGAGACGGGCTTCACCGTCTCAGGGCGATTATTTCTCTCTTTATTCGCCGTTTTCCTGGCGGATCACCTTGCCGATGTTCCAGAGCATAGCCACCTTTTCTGCGGCTGCCTCCCGCTCGGCAGGGGTACGGTACTCAAAGGGCGCGGTTTGCGCGCCGCAGTCCATGCACACAGCATAGACACACCAGCCGTTTTCTTCCTCCAGCATGCCGGCCCCGCCGCAATGCGGGCAGTCCTGCAGGATAAAGCGTTCATGAATGTCCATAAAGTTCTTCCTTTCTCCTTGAATAGATCCTGCCGGGAAATCACCGGCGGTTTTCATACGCGATTTCATAGGCCTTTTTCGGCGTGTATTTGGGGGCCAGCTTGACAATCACCATTCCCCCCGCAATCACAATGCTGCCGTCGTCCGGGTAAAGGGGCATGGATTGGAACAGGGCGCTGTCGGACACGGCTTGGAGCGTTTTTTCGCCGGGGTCCTGCCAGGGGACGTTCAGCCAGTCATTCAGATAGTAGTAGATGTGCTTGTTCATGGGAACCACAGAGGTGGAGTGGTCGCTGTAATCGTCCACCAGAGAAAAAACCTCAATGTCGTTGTGGTATACCGCCGACGGGAAGCCGCCGATAATCACCACCCACATCCCGTTCTGATAGCCGGGAGTGGACTCCACCCGCTCCACCAGCCGGGTGGCAAAGGATTCCGTCGCCCGGTGGGCCTGGGCGGAGACCGTGTAGGCCAGGTTGTCGATCTGGAAGCTGACAATCAGCAGCAGGGCTGCGGCGCCGCAGGCGAAGCCCCGCATCCAGCTCTTCAGGAACTGCCGCCTCGGTTTTTCCTCCCTTTCGGGCTCCGGGGCAGGCTGCGCCGCTTCGCCCTCTACGGACTCCGGGACAGTCTGTTCCGGTTCGCCCTCCGCCGGAAGCTCCAAAGCCGTCTCATCCGGGGCGGATGCAGTCGGTGCTCCCTCGTCCGCTGTCTTCGGAACCGCTTCCGCAGCAGGCGCAAGAGCCCGGTCCATCAAAGCCAGGGCCAGCACGTAGGTCAACCCCAAGGCGTAGCGCATGATGGGCATAGCCTCCCCCATCAAAACCGTGAGGTTCAAGGCCAGGGGCAGCAACACACAGATCGCCAACGTCAGCACAAAGGCCCCGGGGCGCTTGCAGCAGCCGCCTCGCCGTACCAGCCGGGCGAACGCCCAAAGGGCCGTCAATGCCAGGACTCCGTTGCCCAGGACGGCAGCAGGGGTAGTGTAATTGGCAAAGCTGTGGGGGACGAAGAAGTAGCGCAGGAAGTTCCAATAGGCCGAAGCGACGGCGTGCAGGAGCTCCTCAAAGCCCTGGCCGCCCAGGGTCGAAATCCCCTTGTAGTCCAAAAGCGTCAGGTCCTTGGCTTTCAGGAAAAGTCCCAGAATCAGGGCATACAGGCCCAATCCGAGAACCAAAAAGGCCAGATATCTGAGCCCCCGGCGGAAAATCTCCCCGCCGGAACGACCGGCCTCCAACGCATAGAGGAGCAGGCAGATCAGGCACAGTGAAGCAGCCACGGCCAGATAGGCCTGGTAGGTACCTACGGCGCAGGCCAGCACCGGCGCGGCAAACAGGAAGCCGTACCGATACCGGGACACCAGCCACACCGACAGCACCGCCAGCAGGATGCCGAAGCAGTAAGCGGAGGCGGTAAACAGATACAGGAAGGTATAGGCCACCGAGGGAAACACCGACATCAGGGCTCCGCAGAGGCAGGCGATTCCCACCCTGCGAATCCGAAGCACGGACACGGTCAGCGCGGCCGCCAGAGAGAGAAACAGGAGGGAGAAAAATCCGATCACCGCCGGGGACTGGACATAGCCGTTCCAGGCGGAGGCATAGTGCAAAAACCACCGGCCGGAAATGGTCATCTGCTGGGCGTCATATACCCTGGAGACGCCGTCCGCGTTGGGGATGATGTTGGTAAAGGCGAAGACATGGGCAAAAAAGCCTGCAAGAAAACAGCCCGCCGCTGCCCCAAGCACGGGGCCGGGCAGCCTGTTCAGCCAAAAAGGTGCTCTTCGCTCCTCCATCGCGTTCCCTCCCTTCCGTTTTTCCAATCATACCATACAGGCCGGGAAAATGCAAGAGGAACACGGAGCCTTCTCCGTGTTCCTCTCAGGAGTCCCCGGGCGCGCCTCAGAGGCTGCACTTCCTCGGGCAATCCCAGCACGCAACAAAACGAGCCAGCAGGTCGTCGTTGCCGGTTTGCTGATAGCGCAGCTGCTGGAGCAGGTTTGTCCAGACAGCCTTTCGCTCGCAGTAGGTCTCGATGTCGCAGCGGCTGCCTTCGATCAGCTTGTCGATGACATCGCAGATGAATTTCTTGTCCGGCGTGCGGAGGTTCAGCTTCTTGATGTCGTCATTGCCGTAGCCGCGGTAGTTGATCTCCTCTACCAGCTTGATCACGTCCTGCATGGTAATAAACTGGGTGAGCTTCAGGTTCCGGCTGTCGGACAGCAGACGGATGGCCGTGCTCTTGGAGCCGCAGGTGGTGATTTCGCAATCATAATCTCTCAGGTATTCCAGGACCAGGTTATACTGCTTGTCACCCAGCGTCTTGGAGCTGAGCAGGAGGTCGCCGTAAACTTCCGCGATCTTCGCCTTTGCGTCCTTCTCGGAGATGATGGTAAATTCTCTGATCTGCTTCTTCTCACGGAAGGCAGTCTTGTCCAGGAAAGACTCCAACAGAGCGTGTCCCGTCTCTTCGAACAGGTTCAGGCCGTAGGTCTTGGTGTAGTGATAGAGCTGGTCAAACAGCATTTCATCGGAGGACAGAGTCTTGACCGACGCGGGAAAGCCCCGGAAGAAGGAATCAGGAAGCTTTACACCCAGCTGGTCCGCCGCGAAAGCAATCATATCCAACTGCGCCAGCTTCTCGCCGGCGACGATCCGAATATTAAACAGAGCGGCGAATGCGAAAATTACTTCGAACGAATCATCGCGGCTCGGTTCCACATCAGCGACAAGATAATTCTTTTCAAACAGCAGTTCTTTATAAATCTGTTTCATGTCTACCTCCTGGATTTTCAACGCTCAGGAACGCGGGAAGGTGCCCCCCGCGTTCTCACTCATATTATTGCATGCGTTAGCATGATTATCGCTGTGTTAGCATACCACATTCTGAGCGATTTGTCAACACAGACGCTCCCTCCCAAAGGGTTCGAAAATGTAAAATTTCTATGCCGTTCCTTGGGAAAATTGCTCAAGAATTGTAATATTAATCCTGGTTTTGGCCTTGATTTCAGCCGCATTCCAGCCCCTTATTCCGCGAAACTGCCTCAGGCATTCAGGGCTTCCAGAATGGCGGGAAGCTCCCGGTCCACCAGCTCGTTGTCCAGCTGGCAGGTGCCGGCATTGCGGTGGCCGCCTCCGCCGTAGCGCAGACAAAGCTCGCCGATATCCACCTGGGACGCCTTGTTGAAAATGGACTTGCCGATCATGACGGCTGTGTTTTGCTTGTGGAAGCCCCAGGCCACATGGACGGAGATTTGCGTTTCCGGATAGAGGGCGTAGATCATAAAGCGATTTCCGGCGTGGATGATTTCTTCCCCCCGCAGGTCCAGCACCACGACCTTGCCGTGTACTCTCGCGATCCGCTTGAGCTGCTGCGCAAACAGTTCCGCCTGCTCCCGATAGAGATCCACCCGCTCCTTTACGTCCGGGTGCGCCAGAATCTCTTCGATGGAATGATCCACGCAAAAGCTGATCAGCTCCATCATCAACTCATAGTTGGAGATCCGGAAGCTGCGGAAGCGGCCCAAGCCGGTCCGCGGATCCATCAGAAAATGCAGCAGCACCCAGCCGTCCGGATGCAGAACCTCATCCAGGGTGAAGTCGGCACTGTCTCCTTTGTCCACCGCGGTCATCAGCTCCTTGCTGACCTTGGCAAAGGTCTTCTCTCCCCCGTAATAGTCGTAGACCACTCTGGCCGCGCTGCGGGCGTTTGGATCAATAATCAGCTGCCCGCCAAGCTCTCCGGCCTTCAGCCGATCGACCTCGGATTCGTGGTGGTCAAAGGCCAAAGCAACCCGGGGATCGTAGGGAAGATTGGTGGTAATATCATTGGATGTCAGCTCAACTTTTCCGTCCTGGACGTCCTTGGGATGAACGAACTTGATCTCGTCGATAATAGAGAGCTCCCGGAGCATCATCGCGCAGGCCAGGCCGTCAAAATCGCTGCGCGTCACAAGCCTCTTTTTCTGGTCCATAGAAACCTCCTGTATATTACAGCATAAATGATGTCGCCTGTATCGAGTCACCCGTTCATGGCTTTCGGACTTTGCCTGTTCTGTCTGCTTTATTGTATCACAGCGGACAAGCCTTTTTCAACTGCAAACTGAAAATTTAACAGCGTTTTTTTATCATTATTCACCGCCGGCTGCAGTTCATCGCCCTTCCCGAAAAGCGCCGCAGAACGCCGCCAACAGAAGCGCCCCGCTCCAATCGTCCGAAGAAGATTGAACCGCTTCCCGTCAAGAGGACAGTGAAATAATTAACGAAAAGTTCACAGCGCAGCGGCGCTGTGGCAACCGCAGATTTCGGTTGAATGCTTCGGCCTTCAACCGAAATTTGCGGTTTTCTTATG
>JAEEGH010001993.1_pt1 | contig 56751 bp, 44 predicted proteins | sample 9134181 | NCBI WGS metagenome assembly JAEEGH01 (sample SAMN16246544, study PRJNA631951) | gut metagenome | biome: gut microbiome; feature: rumen; material: DP-attached | host: Bos | place: Iran: Karaj | collected 2018-10 | reverse complement strand
GTCGCGTCCCTTCGGGACGCTAGGAGTGAGTTTATTCTGTCACCGCACTGCGCTACGCTTGTACGGTGTTATTGAGATTCAGCCTCTTCGAGGCTGTAAAAAATCAGTCTTTTATCAAACTAGAGCCTCAGTCTTTTATCAAACTAGAGCCTATTTTTTTCAATTCTTCACCGTCACCACCTGCTGCTCGCCGTCGATGTTGAACTGGAGGGTGGCGCCGTCGGGGCGGACATCGATGGTGACGGGGGCACCCATCACCAGGGGGAGGTTTACCTTGCCGTGACCGCTGGGGAAGCCACAGAGTAGGGGAATCTTATACTTCTCAATATAAGGGCGGAGCATCGCCTCGACACTCTCGTAGGTAAACTCCTTTTCGCAGTCGGTGAAGGTGCCCAGCACCACGCCCTTACAACGGTCGAGTACGCCGTTCATCATGAGGATGTTGAACTGGCGGTCTATATTGTGCATCCCCTCCTCCACCTCTTCGATAAAGAGGATGAGGTCGCGCCCCAACGTAGCGTCGGCCTGCGTGCCGAGATTGGGCGCGAAAGTACAGATATTGCCGCCCACGAGGATGCCGCTGGCCTTGCCCATGATATTCTGCGGATGCGGGGGAACCTCGTAGCGCGGCACGCAGCCCATCAGCAAATCGAGCATCAGTGTGCTAGTCTCGTCGGTGGCACCAGCGGCAAGAAACATGCTCATCGTGCCGTGGATGCTCATCACACCCGCACGCGCCAACAAGCCGTGCAGCGTGCTGATATCGCTGAACCCCACCAGCCATTTCGGATGCGCCCCCCATTCGGCAAGCGAGATCTGGTCGATATATTGGATAGTGCCGTAGCCACCACGGTTGCAGATAATTGCCTTGATGCTTGTGTCGGCCAACGCCCAGCGGAGGTCGGCGGCACGCTCCTCGGGCGTGCCGGCATATTTGCCCGCATACACCTTGCCCACATTGGGTCCGACCACCGGCACTAACCCCAGCCCACGTAGCAAATCGGCGGTCTTCTCCACCTCCTTCATCGTCTTAAAATACGACGGCGACACCAGTGCCACCCGGTCGCCCGCCTTCAAGTAGGGCGGCCTGACGCAGCGGAGCGTCACCGCTTTGCCCTTCGGCCCGTCCGGCACCTTCTTGTCGAAAGCCGTCAATCCCAGTGCCGTCGCCAGCAATAGAAACGCTACAACACACCTTTTCAATACACTACCCATAATCAAAAAACAATTCATACGACCAAACATAATCAAAAAATTTTGCTGCAAAAATACACTTTTTTTCGCAACTAACACAAAAAACCGCATCCTCGACCAACAATCGCCCTACGCTCAAACGCCAATACTGTCCAAGAAAAGCCCACCTGCCCCCCACCTGGCTCCCGACAACCGCCGAATTTCATTCAATATATCAGCAATCGTTTGTCGCTATATGAGCGACGAACAGACTCCTTATCGGTAAGAATCGGTAGAAATCAGTAGGGAGCGTCACGGTGAGATGGGTGCATATATCCATGCATTGAAAATACTACCCCTGGGACGCAAAAAGAACAATCGTTCAACCGCAACAAACAACCTGATTCATCCGACCGTCTATCACAATAGAAAAATAGCAATAAGACCCTATAACGCAACACATAAGGGCTCTGTCACCAGCATCAGGAAAGTAACCATTTTTTTGCGCAAAATCACTATTATTGGCTATTGTGCGGTCTGACGGATAGCGGTACTTTTGCAATATGGAGGAAAACTTTGCCATTATGAATAAAACGCTGATATTCATTTTTTAATCAATAAAATAAATAAAAATAAGATATGAGAATTCTCAACAAGATTTTCGGCAACGCCCGCAAACCCGAGGGTTTCTTCGGACGGTTGATGGTGAACGGTATGAACGGTGGCTCGCACGCCGCTTTGGCACAGTGGGGACTTCGAGGCGTGGAGGTTAGGCCCGATGCCAATGTGCTGGACGTGGGCTGCGGCGGGGGTGCCAACATTGCCCGGCTGCTAGAGCGCACACCTCAAGGCAGTGTGAAAGGTATCGACTACTCGGCCGTGAGCGTGGCGAAAAGCCGCAAGGTGAACGACCGAGCCATTGCCAATGGCCGCTGCGAGATACTCGAGGGCAGCGCGTCGGCACTGCCGTTCGGTGATGGCGAGTTTGATTTGGTCACCGCCTTCGAGACCGTCTATTTCTGGCCCGACATCGAACAGTGTTTTGTCGGCATACGGCGCGTGCTACGGGAGGGTGGACGTTTCGTAATCGTCAACGAGGCCGACGGCCTGAGCAGCGACAGCATGAAATGGGAGAAAATAGTGGGCGGCATGCACACCTACACTCCCACCGAGCTTCATTCACACCTCAAAGTCGCCGGGTTCAGCCAAATAGAAATCCGCCACGACGCAGCGCACCACCGTCTGGCGGCAACCGCAGTGAAATTGGATGAGGCTCAGCGGCCCCGCCCTGTCGATCAAGAAGAAATAGATACTATTCAGTGAAACACCCCCTCATCATCCTCGCCCTGCTGACGTTAGGTTGCATTGCCGTCGCACAATCCCGCCCACGGTTTGACGGCGGCATGATGATGCATACCGGCTACGTGGACGGCACCATAGCGGCACTGAACTACCGTGCCGAAGGTGCCACTTTTGGCATGGGGGGAGTGCTGCGCATACACCTCGACACCCATCTGCGCATAGGTGGAGAAGGCTATGTCTCGACCCTCAGACAGATGGGGCACGGCTATGTGCGCACAAGCTGGGGAGGTGCCATGACCGATGTCTATTGGCAACTAGGGCGGTGGATGCCCTACGCAGGCCTCTGTTTCGGAGGCGGCAAGACATCCACAATGCTGGTCTTCGACGGTATAGACAATGATTGGTGCGCTGAGCTCAACACGGTGCTGCATAACGAGAGTTTCCTGTTTCTTAATCCCTATATAGGTGTAGAATACGCACTAACTGATGCGATTCATCTTACCGTCCGTGCCGACCGCCTCATGCCCATGGCTGGCGTATTTGCACCCATAGGTATACGCTGTTATGTCGGGTTTGTATTCACGCATTAGTTTTCGTGAAGCAAAAAAAACTTAAGAAGATTCAATAGAGAAGAAGTTTTCTTCTTATATTGAAGATTTTTCGTATCTTTGCTTGTTTGCATTGTGTGTCATGGACACACCAAATTGTTTATTGTCAGAAAAGTATAAAAATATATAATAATAAAAACGCTAATGAAAATGAAGAAGTTCATTGCCCTGTTTGCCATTTTGGCGATGTTGTCGCCGTTTGGAGCCTGCCCGCAGGCTAATGCCCAAAGCAAGAAAAAGGACAAGACCGAGAAGAAGGCCAAGTCGGACAAGAAGTCGAAGGCCAAGGACGAGAAGAAAGGCAAAGCCAAGTCGAAGAAGGAGGCCGCCGCCGAGGCCGAGGCCGCCAAGGCCGAGGCTGCCAAGGCTGCCAAAGAGGCCGCCGAGGCCCGCGCCCTGGAGCTGGCAGCGATGGACACGCTGCTGCGCGCCAACACCGACACGCTGATGAAGCACATCCGCACGCTCTCGTCGTCGCAGTACGAGGGCCGCATGGCGGGTTCGAAGGCCTACCTGGAGGCCGCCGAGTATTGTGCCGACGTGCTGGCATCGTATGGCGTGAAGCCTTTCGACGGCGAATGGGGCCAGTATTTCCAAGTGGAGTACAACGAGATAGAGAATTGTAATTTCGACACCTACGTGAACGACAACGACACGCGGACACGCTATGTGCTGGGGCGCGACTATGTGTGCTCGAGCATGACGGGACGCGGCTACACCAACGCGCCCGTGGTGTTCTGCGGCTGGGGCATCGACAACCTCGCCTTCGACGAGTACAGCAAGGTGGACGTGCAGGGCAAGATAGTGCTCTGCCTGTCGGGGGTGCCCGAGTTTGTGCCCGGCAACGTGGCGAGCCGCTACACCACCCTGCGCCAGAAGGCCGATGTGGCCATCAAGCACGGCGCCGTGGGCCTGGTGTGCATCAACATGTCGGAGACGTGCCGCCCCTACGAGGTGCAGCACCACGCCTACTGCGGCGAGGGTGCCCACCAGGCTACGTTCCCCGTGGTGCAGACCACCCGCGACATGGGCGCGGCACTGCTGGCCAGCGAGCAGATGACGCTCGACTCGGTGTACGACGTGCTGCAGAACGAGATGAAGCCGCAGTCGTTCCACCTGCGCAAGAAGTTTGAAATCAACATCAACGCCCATTACCACCCCAAAGCCACCACCGCCAACGTGGTGGGCGTGCTGCCCGGCGTGGACGACAAGATGAAGCACGAGTATATCGTGGTGGGCGCACACCTCGACCATGTGGGCATACAGGGCAGCACCTGCCTGTTCCCGGGAGCGGACGATAACGCCAGCGGTGTGGCCGCGGTGCTGGAATGCGCCCGCCTGCTGACGGTGAATGTCCCCGCACAGATTGAGTACAACAAACGTTCCATCATCTTCGTCCTCTTCTCGGGCGGAGAGTTGGAGCAGATGGGGTCGAACATCTTTGTGTCGAACTTCCCCAAGCTGAAGAATGTGGAGTGCTTCATTAACGCCGAATGTATCGGCTCGGGCGACAGCATCAACGTGCTTGGCAACAAGCGTTTCCCCCAGTTGTGGAACATTGCATCAAGAAACGACTCGATTTCCACCAAGTCGCTGCTGCGCGGCTACCGCACCATGCCTCGTGGCGATGCGGCGCCGTTTGCACAGATTGGCATCCCCTCCATCGTGTTCACCAACCACATGGGCGGCAACTACGACCATGTGCCAAGCGACATAGCCGAGAATATCAACCGCGACATACTGACCAAGCGCGCCAGCCTGATGGCAGAGGTGGTGTACGAGCTGTCGCTGGGCGACTATCAGGGCCGTTCGTTCCGGTCGAAACGTTTCAAGTTCGAAGAGTAGCCGGCGTGTCGCCAGTGACATTCAAGGCTGTCGCAACTGGTTTTTAGTTTTTTGTTTTTACCTTTTACTTTAAAAGATGCTCACATTATTCAAGAAAGAACTATCCAGTTTCTTCTCCTCGCTAATCGGATACCTGACCATCATAGTCTTCCTCGTACTCACTGGACTGATGCTGTGGGTATTCAAGTCGGACTTCAACATTCTCGACTACGGCTTTGCCGGCATGGACGGACTCTTTATCATAGGGCCGTTCCTCTACCTCTTCCTCATTCCCGCCATCACGATGCGCATGTTTGCCGAGGAGAAGAAGAACGGCACGATGGAGCTGCTGCTCACCAAGCCGCTGAGCGAGATGAAACTCATCTGGGCCAAATTTCTCGCGGGGTTCACGTTGGTGTTTATCTCGCTGCTACCCACGCTGGTGTGCTATTTCAGCGTGGTGACGCTGGGCGACCCGGTGGGCAATATAGACACGGGCAGCGTGGTGGGTTCGTATATCGGAATGCTGCTGCTGGGAGCCGCCTTTGTCGCCATAGGCCTGTTTGCCAGCTCCATCACCAACAACCAGATTGTCGCCTTCATCCTTGCCGCACTGATGAGCGCGTTCATGCACCTGGGATTTGAGTCGATATACCGCATGGGGTTCCTGGGCGATGCCGACCTGTTTGTGCGTTCGCTAGGCATGAGCTACCACTACGAGTCTATCAGCCGCGGCGTGATAGACAGCCGCGACGTGATATACTTTGCCAGCGTAATAGCGGTGTTTATGATGGCTACACGCATCGTGCTGCAGAGCCGCAAATGGCACGGCTGGCGCAACAAGAAAGACCAGCGTCGGAGCCATTGGATCGAACTGGGGGCAGGCATTCTGATTGTGGTGTTTGTGAACGTTATCGGATACTACGTGTTCGGCCGATTGGACCTGACATCGGAGAAACGATACACCTTGTCGAAATCGACAAAGAACCTGCTGAAGAAGATTGACGAGCCGGTGCTGTACCGCGTGTATCTGGAAGGCGAGTTCCCCGCCGACTTCAAACGGCTGCAGAACGAGACCAAGGAGATGCTGAACCAGTTCCGCGCCTATAACAAAAACGTGCAGTACGAGTTTGTCAACCCCAACGACTTCGACGACCAACAAGAACGGCAGGTGTTCTATCAGAAATTGGCACAGAAGGGCATCCAACCCACCCAGATACAGGTGAGCACGGGCAACGGGGTGACAACGCAGGTGCTGATACCCGCAGCCGATGTCATATACAAGGGCAACGAGACCTCCATCCAGCTGTTGCAGAGCCAAAAGTATGTCGACCAGACACAGCTGCTGAACAACTCGATACAGAGTTTGGAATATGTGCTGTCGAACGCCATACGCGCCCTGTCGCAGGGGCAGAAGCCCTCGGTTGCCTTCATGCGCGGGCATGGCGAACTGCCGATACCCAACCTGTCGGATATGATAGGGTCGCTCTACGAGTATTACAACCTCGACACCGTGCGCATGGACGAGAACATCAACTCGCTCACCATGCGCGTGGCAGACCCGAAAGACTCAACAGCCTACCATTTCCGCAACAAATACGACCTCATCGTCATTGCCAAGCCGACCAAACTGTTCAGCGAACGGGACCTCTATATCCTTGACCAGTACGTGATGTACGGTGGCAAGCTGCTATGGCTGGTGGACCCGCTGGATGCCGACCTCGACAGCCTTGCCCATGCCGGACAGGCAGTGGCAACGCGGTTCCCCCTCAACATCGACGAGATGCTGTTCACCTACGGTGCGCGCATCAATCCCGACATCATCATGGACATCCGCTGCAGGCCTATTCCCATGACCGTGGGCATGGTGGGGGAGAAACCGCAAATACAGTTCCAGCCGTGGATGTACTTCCCCGAGATAGTGCCACTGTCGCCACACCCGATTGTGAGGAACCTCGACCTTATCAAGACCGACTTCATCAGCAGCATAGACCTAATCGACAACGACATTGAAAAGACGGTACTGCTGGCCACATCGGAGTTTTCGCGCGTGAAGAACGCACCCGCCATCTACGATCTCAACGAGGCCAAGATTGAGCCGGACAGAAGGCTGTACAATCGGCAGAACATCCCCGTGGCGGTGTTGCTGCGAGGGAGCTTCAAATCGGTGTTCCGCAACCGACTGACACCCGACTTCATGGAGATTCCCGCCATGGGCTATCGCGAAGTGGGCGACTCGACCAGCATGATTGTCATCTCGGATGGCGACATCATCAAGAACCGTTTCAACTATAACGACGGGACAGGCTATCCGCTCGGCTACGACTTTTACACCGAGACCATGTATGCCAACAAGGAATTGCTGCTGAACTGCATCGACTACCTGGTAGGCGAAGAGGGCTCGATAGCCAGCCGCTCGCGCGACATCAAGATTCGTAAACTTAACGTGATGAAGATAAAGGAGGAAGGAACACGCTATAAGTTAATCAACATACTGATTCCCTCCGGCATTATCATTCTTGCTGGAATCGCCATTATCATCATCCGCCGCAAAAAATATCGTAGAAAATAATGAAAAAGAAAAACATAATCATCCTATCCATTGTCGCAGTAGTTGGCATCGCCGCCTTGCTGATAGCCAAGCATGGCTCGAAGCCTGCCACTTTCGACCAAGACTTCCACGTGGAAGACATAGATGCCGTGACCAAGATATATATGGCCGACAAACAAGACCACCAAGTACTATTACAACGTGTTGCCGACAGCACGAGCGACACAATGTGGACCGTGGACGGCATCTACCCTGCCAGCCAACCGATGGTGGACCTGCTGCTGGAGACGCTGCACGACATGCGCATACGCCAGCAGGTGAACAAGAATGCCGTTCCGCAGGTTGTGAAGCTGCTCTCTACCCGCGCAATCAAAGTGGAGGTGTACCAACGGAAATACTTTATCAATTGGTTTGACGGCAAAATCAGGCTCTTTCCCCATGAGAAACTTGCCGTCACATATTATGTCGGACACGAGACGCAGGACATGATGGCATGCCACATGTTCCGCCAAGGAGATAAGGAACCCTATATCATCCATATCCCCGGCTTCCGCGGATACTTGACCCCACGCTTTGTCACCGACCCGATGTCTTGGCGCAGCCACAATATTGTGCATTGGGACATCCGCCAGCTGCAGCGAGTAGAGTTGGACATTCCGTCCAACCCCGGAGAGTCGTTTGCCGTGGAACGTCAGGGTGACGGCTTCGCATTTGTGCTGACACAGACGAACACCCCTGTAGCCAACTTCGACACTGCCCGTGTAGCGCAGATGCTCTCATGCTTTGCCAACCTCAATTTCGACGAGTTTGCCAGCCGCGTGCCCAACAGCAATATGGACACCTCGTTCAACACGGGTCCACGAACCATACTGCGCATCACCAACACCGAGGGAACTACCCGAGAACTGAAGACCTATCTCAAATACAATAACCCCTCAGACTCGCTGGCCATACCCGAAGACGACATGTATGAGATGTTCGACCTCAACCGCCTGTATGCCACCATTGACGACAAGGACACGGTACTCATCCAATACTATGTGTTCGACAACATCCTACAGCCGGCCAGCTTCTTCCTCGGACAACAGAAGAGCCCCTTTGCCAAAGAATAAATGAAGCCGCTGATACTCATAACCAACGACGACGGGGTCAACTCCCGGGGACTGCGACATCTGACCACGGTGGCGCAGGACTATGGCGAGGTGGTGGTGATGGCTCCCGACCACAACGCCTCGGGGGTGAGCACCTCTATCACATGCACCCGACCGCTACGTGTGAATCAAATCAGCCAAGGCGAAGGCCTATCCATCTACTCATGCGACGGCACCCCTGCCGACTGCGTGAAGATGGGAATCGAACACTTCTGCCCCCGCCAGCCCGACTTAGTACTATCCGGCATCAACTATGGCAGCAATGCCTCCATCAACATCATCTACAGCGGAACGATAGGGGCCGTGCTGGAAGCGTGCCTCAATGGCTGCCAAGCCATCGGATTCTCATTGCTCAACCACAATCCCGCTGCCGACTTTGACGCCTGCACCCCCACCATCCGACACATACTGGACCATGTGACGGCAAATCCGCTGCCCGACTTCACTGCCCTCAACGTCAACATTCCCCGATTGCCAGCAGACCAGATAAAAGGCATACGCGTATGCCGACAGGCTCGGGCAGCATGGAAAGACGGACTTGAGAAACGCATTGACCCCATCGGAAGACCCTATTGGTGGATGACGGGCAAATTCGTATGCGAAAACCCACCTGCCGACAGCGACGAGCACTTCCTTGCCGAAGGCTACGTCAGCGTCGTGCCTATACGTCCCGACCTCACCGCCCTGCATCATCTAGAAACCCTCAAAAGTATCGAGAAATGAAGAAAATACTACATAAGGACAGCATCGCCCTAGGCATTGTGGCAACCCTTCTGTCGGAATTGCTATGCGCACTGGTAGTATTGGTCGTCATCCTGTTGACGCATACCCCCATTACCGAAAGTGCCCGTTGGTTTGCCATAGCCTTTGTACCGCCACTGCTACTGCTACGCTACTACGCAAAGATACAGGACTACCCCACCACGCTCAAAACCGTCATCACCACATTCTTTGTCACCTTTGTGGCATTCATGTGGTTTATGATGAGATATAAATATATTTTATTCTAATATATGAAGTACTACATCATTGCAGGCGAAGCCTCTGGAGACCTTCACGGAGCCAACCTGATGCGGGCATTGCGGCATCACGATGGTGATGCGCAATTCCGTTTCTGGGGGGGCGATGCCATGCAAGAAGTGGCAGGTACTCCAGTACGCCACATTCGCGACCTGGCGATAATGGGCTTTGTCGAAGTGGTGATGCACCTCAGCACCGTGCTGGGAAACATTCGGTTCTGTAAACAGGACATTCTGCAATACAAGCCTGACGTGCTTGTCACCATCGACTATCCGGGATTCAACCTCAAGATGGCACAATTTGCCCATCAACACGGCATTAGGACCGTACACTATATCTCCCCCCAACTGTGGGCATGGAAAAAAGGGCGCATCAATGGAATGCGCCACAGCCTCGACAAGTTGTGCTATATATTGCCTTTTGAGCAAGACTTCTATGCCAAGAACGACTTCCCACAGGCGGTATACGTGGGACACCCGCTACTTGATGCCGTGGCGAGATTTCGCGAAGACACGACCGACACTCTCAATTACGGAAAACCTATCATCGCCCTGCTGCCTGGAAGCCGCCAACAAGAAATCAAACGCGTGCTGCCCACCATGCTCAATATCGCCGACAGGCATGCGGACTATCAGTTCGTCATCGCAGGCATGACATTGATTGGGGACAAATTCTATCAAGACATTATCGGCAACAGGAGCAATATCGCCATCATCAAGGACCAGACCTACCGCCTTCTCGGCAATGCCTACGCCGCCGTCGTATGCTCTGGCACCGCCACATTGGAGACGGCACTGTTCAACGTGCCGCAGGTGGTATGCTATCGTGCCAACGCCATATCGGTAGCCATTGCACGAAGACTAATCGGGACGAGAATAAAATACATCTCATTGGTCAACCTCATTGCCGACAGGCCCATCGTCACAGAACTCATTCAAGACGATTTGAACCTCGACCAACTCGAGAAAGAGTTTGCACGCATCACCAACACCGAAACTCGTCAACAGATGCTCGACGATTATGCCTACCTCCACACCCTGCTGGGCAACGCCGGAGCCTCCGACCGTACTGCATTAGAGATAATAAACACACTGACTTGAAGAAAACACTGCTCATACTCTGCCTATTACTACTTGCCTCTGTTGCCTATGCCGACCGAGTGAAGGTGAGGCTGTTTTCGAACAACAGCATCGACCAGATTGCCATCTCATTCGACTTGGGCACGTACAATATCTATGCCGACGATACCATCTTGATCGAACCCGAAGTGGGTGTCGGCAAATCAATCGAACTCACACCCGCAGGGCAAAAAGTACACGTGACTATCGACGGCTACAACTATGGCAACCACAACGCCATCCGCTTCACCGCCAACGACACCGCCTGCATCCTCTGCCTCAATCCACGCAACATAAAGCACCGGACCTACGAAGGAGACCTTCTTGTCAAGGTCAACAAAAACGGCAAATTGCTCCTCATCAATGATGTGGAATTTGAGACCTATATTGCCGGTGTTGTGCAGTCGGAGATTTACGGCGACAATCCCGATATCTTCCGAGTCCAAGCCATCATCTCTCGCACATGGGCAATGAAAAACATCAACAAACACAAGGCAGAAGGCTACAATTTTTGTGACCAAGTGCATTGCCAAGCCTACCTCAACCGCTGTGTGCGAGCCGACATCATGCTGGGCACGATGCTCAGCAGCGGCATGACCATTGTCGACGAAGAAGGCAAACTGATAGAGACACCTTTCCATTCCAACAGCGGCGGACAGACAGCCAATTCTGAAGATGTGTGGCGCAGCGCGTTGCCTTACCTACGTTCTGTCCCCGACACCTTCTCCTACCACATGCGGCAAAGCGAGTGGGTAAAAGTAATCGACAAGGATAAATGGCTCAACTATTTTGCGTCAAAACACAAAATAGACATCCACAACGACAGCCTCCGCAACGAACTGCTCACCTTCAGCCAGTCGGAACGAAAGTCCCGCCTGTGTGACGTGCCGCTAACACGAATCCGCACCGACTTCCAACTCAAATCAACCTTTTTCTCTGTTATTTACGACAGCAACTCGCACCGTCTCACCTTGTCTGGTCACGGTTTCGGACATGGGGTAGGACTGAGTCAAGAGGGAACCATACGCATGGTCAATCTAGGCATTGACTACGACAGCATCATCCATCACTACTACACCGGTGCCCATATCCATCGCGACGATGCCTATCCTCATTCATACGTTGAAAACTACATCCAACAGATATCTCAAATCATCGAAGAAGACAAACTGTCTAGCACACAGACAAAATCGAAGAAAGACGATTGGCTGGGGCGACTCTTCCGCATCCGCGACCGCGAAGAGCGTGAAGAAGTATACGACCCACTCTCCGAGGAACTTGACTCCGATTGGAAGTACGACTGGTAATTAATATTGACAAAATAACAAACCATTATGAAGACAAAAATACTATTATTCCTCACACTCAGTTTCCTCTTGGGAACTCATGTCCAGGCACAACAGATAGAATGGAAGACCATCGAACAGGCCGCCAAAACAGATGCTAAAGGCAACACAAAACTCTATTTTGTTGATTTCTACACCTCATGGTGTGGATGGTGCAAAAAGATGGATCGCGAAACCTTTACCGATCCAACTGTCGCACTCATTCTGAACAAATACTACATCCCCGTCAAGTTCAACGCCGAAGGCAGTTCTGAATTCACTTGGAACGGAAGCAAATACACCAACATGGCCGCCGCCCCCGGCAACAGGCCTAACACCCACTCGTTTGCGAAGAAGGTGTTAGGAGCCAAGATGGGATTCCCCTCGTTCGGACTGTTTGGTACCGACCAATCGCAACTTACCGTCATCCAGGGATACCAAAGTGCCAACGACCTTGTAGTCATGCTATGGTACTTCGCCTCGGGCGACAATAAGCGTTACCCCTTCGACAAATACCGGCAGATTTTCGACAAAGAAATTCGCCCCACCATGAACGAAAAACTTGCCAGCGAATAAAACCGTATAACAAATAAATCTAAAACAATTACACCATGGGCCTATTCAGCAAAAAAGAAAAGAAAGAGACCCTCGACCAAGGTCTCTCAAAGACAAAAGAAAGTTTCTTTGCAAAGCTCTCAAAAACCATCTTGGGCAAATCAACTGTGGACGAGAGTGTGCTCGACAATCTCGAAGAGACTCTCATCACCTCCGACGTGGGGGTGGAAACCACGCTGAAGATTATCGACAAGCTCCAAGAACGCATCAAACGAGACAAATATATCAGCACAGCCGAGCTCAACTCAATCCTTCGGGCAGAGATTGCTACCCTGCTGAGGAAACACGATGGCTCTTTCCCCGAAGACTTCGACTCGCCTCTTCCACACCAACCCTACGTGGTGCTGGTAGTCGGTGTCAATGGCGTGGGCAAGACCACCACAATTGCCAAGCTTGCCTACCAATACAAGCAGGCGGGCAAGAAAGTCATGCTCGGTGCCGCTGACACTTTCCGTGCCGCTGCTGTCGAACAGCTCCAATTATGGGCCGACCGCGTGGGAGTTCCCATCGTACAGCAGGGCATGAACGCCGACCCCGCCTCGGTGGCATACGACACGCTCCAATCCGCCCTCTCCAAAGGTATGGACGTGGTGCTCATTGACACTGCCGGCCGTCTGCACAACAAAATTGGTTTGATGAACGAATTGGGCAAAATCAAAAAGGTGATGCAAAAACTCATGCCCGACGCGCCACACGAAGTACTCCTTGTACTCGATGCCAGTACCGGACAGAACGCCATTGAGCAGGCAAAGCAGTTTACCGCAGCCACCGATGTCAACGCCCTTGCCCTCACCAAACTCGACGGCACTGCCAAGGGTGGTGTCATCATAGGCATCAGCGACCAATTCCAAATCCCAGTGCGCTATATTGGCCTAGGCGAGAAGATGACCGACTTGCAAGTATTCAACGCCGACGAATTTGTCGACAGCCTGTTTGAAAAATAGTCACCACAATTGAAAATCAACATCATCACCCTCGGGTGCAGCAAAAACACCGTCGACTCTGAAAACGTCGCCGGTCACCTCACTAAGGTGGGACACCATGTCTATTTCGACCGTCGGCAGAACGACTGCGACACTGTCATCGTCAACACCTGCGGTTTCATTGGCGATGCCAAGGAAGAGTCTGTCAACACCCTGCTTGCACAGATTCAGGCAAAAAAGTATTTCAACCAGCGTCACGCACGCGACGGTCGTCGTCGAAAGCTGATAGCGGTGGGTTGTCTTGTAGAGCGCTACCACGACCAGCTGTCCGCCGAACTGCCAGAAGTGGACGCATGGTATGGCGTTCATGCATGGGACATGCTCATCGAAAGCGAGACACCTTTCGCCAGCCAACGCCAAACTAGCACACCTACCCACTATGCCTATCTCAAAATAGCCGAAGGCTGCAACCGCAGCTGCTCCTATTGTGCCATCCCACTCATCCGTGGGAAGCATGTCTCACGTCCCATCGATGAACTCGTCGACGAGGCCAAACGACTCGTAGCAAACGGTGTCAAAGAGCTCATCGTCATCTCGCAGGACACCACCTACTACGGCCTTGACCTTTACGGTCATCGCCGCCTCGGCGACCTTCTAGAACGCCTTGCCACCGAAAGCGGAGCCACATGGATACGCCTGCACTATACCTACCCCACCTCCTTCCCCACCGATGCCATCGATGTTATCCGTCGCCACGACAACATCTGCAACTACATCGACATCCCACTCCAGCACATCAACAGCCGCATCCTTGCCTCCATGCAGCGTGGTATCGACCGCGAAGGCACTCTCCAGCTCCTGCAAACCTTCAGAGCCCAACTACCCAACGTCTGCATCCGCACCACCCTCATCGTTGGCTATCCCGGCGAGACCGAAGCCGAGTTTGAAGAACTCAAACAATTCGTCCGCGATGCCCAATTCGACCGCATGGGCTGCTTTGCCTATTCCCCCGAAGAGGACACCCCCGCCGAAAAACTAGGCGACACCGTGAGCGAAGAGGATAAACAACGCCGCGTCAGCGAGCTCATGGCGATACAAGAAGACATATCCCTTGCCAAAAACCAAGCCCGCGTCGGCAACAGCTACCGCGTCATCATCGACCGCCACGAAGGCGACCACTACATCGGCCGCACCGAATACGACAGCCCCGACATCGACGACGAAGTCCTCATACCCGACACCACCCCTCTTCGCGTCGGTGAGTTCTACCATGTCCGCATCACACAAGCCCTCGAGAACGACCTCTTTGCCGAGATGGTGTCGTTCTAATAGCTGATTTGGGTTAGTCTCGTGTATAAAAGCAAGCCCGCCCTTCCGTAAAGAAAAGGCGGGCTTTATAGTTCCACAAAAAGTTCTTTGGCTTACGCCTCAGCGTTCTTTTCGATGGCTAGTCTACCTCTGTAATATCCGCATTCGGGACATACATGGTGATACATTACAGGAGCGCCGCAATTGCTGCACGTCGTGAGCTGGGCTTTCTCCAAACTGTCGTGTGTTCTGCGCTTCGCTGTGCGAGTTTGCGAGAATCTGTGTTTTGGATGTGGCATAATTTATTATTTTTTATTTGTTTATTAATCTAATAATTGTTTTAATGCGTCCCAGCGGGGGTCGCTCTCACCCTCTCCAAGCTCTCTCACCGTCTCTTCTCCTCCTGCTCCCTCTTCCGTCGGCTCATCCATGATGAAACTCAACATTTCAGGGTCGCATTCGCCCTCTGGGTGGACATGTTGCATGGGCATACTCACTACCACATACTCGTACATCCATTGGGCAAGGTCTATCTGGTAGGCACTCTCAGGGAGATACACCACGTTCTCATCCTCACTCGTCTCGGTGTCACTGAATTTCACCCACAACTTCTCCTCTCCCTCCACCGGTACTTCCATCTCCCTTAAGCAGCGGTCGCATGTCGTCTTCACCGTCCCTCGAAAGGAAAAAGTGAACATCAACATTCTCTCGCGACGCTCCAAAACGACCTCAAAATCGACTTTTCCGTCCTTCAATTCGTCATTTTTATACTCCTCGAAGAAGGTGTTGCCCAATACGTAACTATACTCGTATTTCCCTGTCTTTAAACCACTAAACTGGACAACCGTATCGACTTTTTGACTCATTTTTGCACTCTTATTGAGTTTGCAAAATTACAACTTTTTTTTAACATAGCAAAAAAAAACTCTTTTCGCACAAAAAAACTTTGCCGCCACCACGACGGCAAAGCAATTATGAAAAATTTGAAATTCAGCCTAAACTTATTTCCGAGCAGCCAGCAGCAGTTCCATCATCTTGATGGCACTCTCGCTGATGACCGTGCCAGGTCCGAATATGCAGGCGGCTCCCGACTGGAACAAGAACTCATAGTCCTGCGGCGGGATAACGCCACCCACAACGACCATGATATCCTCGCGACCCAGTTTTTTCAGTTCCTCAATCACCTGGGGGACTAAGGTCTTGTGGCCTGCTGCCAGTGAGCTGACACCCATGATGTGGACATCATTCTCCACGGCCTGCTTGGCAGCCTCGGCAGGTGTCTGGAACAGCGGTCCCATATCCACGTCGAAGCCCAAGTCGGCATAGCCTGTGGCCACCACCTTGGCACCGCGGTCGTGACCGTCCTGACCCATCTTCGCCACCATGATACGGGGGCGGCGGCCCTCCAACTTAGCAAATTCGTCAGTCATTGCCTGAGCCTTCTTGAAGCTCTCACTATCTTTTGTCTGAGTACTGTACACGTTGCTGATAAGGTTTATTTTTGCTTTATAACGTCCGTACACCTTTTCCAGGGCATAGCTGATTTCGCCCAGCGACGCACGCTTGCGGGCTGCGTCGATTGAGAGTTCCAGCAGGTTGCCCTTGCCAGTCTTAGCACACTCTGTCAGTGCATCCAATGCGGCCTGCACCTCCTCGCCGTTACGCTCGGCACGCAGTTTGGCCAGACGTTCAATCTGAGCCTTACGCACGGCGGTATTGTCCACCTCCAAGGTCTCGATGGGGTCTTCGTGGTCAAGACGGTACTTATTGATACCCACAATGGTGTCGACATTGCTGTCTATACGGCTCTGCTTGCGGGCACTTGCCTCCTCAATACGCATCTTCGGCACGCCGCTCTCAATGGCCTTTGCCATGCCGCCCAGGCTTTCCACCTCCTGAATATGCGCCCAGGCACGGTGTGCCAGCTCGTGAGTCAGGCTCTCCACGTAGTAGCTGCCTGCCCACGGGTCAACGACGCGGCAGATGTTGGTCTCTTCTTGCAGATAAATCTGCGTGTTACGGGCGATACGGGCACTGAAGTCCGTCGGCAACGCGATGGCCTCGTCCAACGCGTTGGTATGCAGGCTCTGCGTGTGTCCCAAAGCAGCGCCCATAGCCTCGATGCAGGTACGTGCCACATTGTTGAACGGGTCTTGCTCCGTCAAGCTCCAGCCCGATGTTTGGCAGTGTGTACGCAATGCCAGCGACTTCGGGTTCTTGGGGTTGAACTGGTTCACAATCTTCGCCCACAGCATACGGGCCGCACGCATCTTGGCAATTTCCATAAAGTGGTTCATGCCCACGCCCCAGAAGAAGCTCAAGCGCGGTGCGAAATCGTCCACGCTCATGCCAGCGTTGATACCCGCGCGCAGATACTCCAAGCCGTCGGCCAACGTATAAGCCAACTCAATGTCGGCCGTGGCACCCGCTTCCTGCATGTGGTAGCCCGAAATGGAGATGCTGTTGAACTTCGGCATGTGCTTCGACGTATACTCGAAGATGTCTGCGATAATCTTCATCGAGGGCAACGGGGGATAGATATAGGTGTTTCTCACCATAAACTCCTTCAGAATGTCGTTCTGAATGGTACCCTGCAGCTGGTCCTGCGGCACTCCTTGCTCCTCGGCAGCGATAATATAGAATGCCAAGATGGGCAGTACCGCGCCATTCATCGTCATCGACACAGACATCTTGCCAAGGTCAATCTGGTCGAACAGAATCTTCATATCCAGAATGCTGTCCACTGCCACACCGGCCTTACCCACATCACCCACCACGCGCTCGTGATCCGAGTCGTAGCCGCGGTGCGTCGCCAGGTCGAATGCGCAACTCAAACCCTTCTGGCCCGCAGCGATATTTCTACGGTAGAAGGCGTTCGACTCCTCGGCAGTCGAAAAACCGGCATACTGTCTCACCGTCCAAGGCCGCATCACATACATCGTGCTGTACGGTCCGCGAAGGAATGGTGCAATACCGGCGGCATAGTTCAGATGCTCCATCCCTGCCAGGTCGTCTTTACCGTAGACAGGCTTCACATCTATCTGCTCCGGAGTCTTCCAGTTCTTCTGAATATCGTTCTCTTTTTCCCATTGCACAAAGGATTCTCCGTTTTCCTTTGCCGCCCGGAAGTCAACTTTTGAAAAATCTGGTCTCATTATCAATCTTTTATATTAATATCTACATATTACTATGAAATGCAAATATAATATTTTTTTTTAATACAACAACCTTTTACCCCTATTTTTTCTTGTACAAATTCCTTAAATAAAGTATCCGCCTACTGTTCACCGCGTAGAACAGCAGATGCATAAAGTACAGTTGCTTCTGTTTCAAGTCAATCAATTTCAATTTCTCAAACAGCGCATCCGTCAATTCCTCTAACGACCCAATTCCGCACCTCGACTGCAAAAAGGCATAAACGGCTTCTGTCTGCTGCCACAGGAAGATAACACTGCTCTATTGTTGGATTTTGCATAATTAATCCTATAATTTCATCCTGTTTATCAATTGGTTAAACCAACACAGATTGCCGACATCGGACAGATTGGGAACAGCAAATCTTTTCCGTTTGATATTGACCATCACTTCAACCTCTTCGGGGTGAATGTTACCATCAATGCTGGCAGCATAAAGCATCAGCAACGTCTCGGATTCATCTTAGATGAGTTGCATGATTATTTTCTATAGTGCTTATTTTTACGTTTTTCAATTCACAGGGTTGAAGATAGGGTTTTCCTTCGAAGGTGGCTTCGAGGAGTTCGACGGAAAGGTTCATTTCGGAGGCGATGAGAAGGTATTGCCCATTGTTAACCAAAGGGAATGAGGTTAAATCCACTTTGTCGCCTGGTTCCAGTGGAATGAAATCCATATCGTCGAAATAATAACAGATAGAGACCTTCTTGTTCGTTTCCTTTGGCGTTTGTTCGTCGTGGCGTTTGGGTCTAAACCGATTGGTTTTGTGATTATACAATTCGCTAACCAACACTACATTGCAATAGAGCAGTTTGTCAGAAGTGTTCTTTAGTGTTAATGAAAGAGTGCCTTCGGGAACGTATGTCTTTTCTACAACAATGTCATTAGTTTCATTGTCGGATTGTGGAGTGTTGGAGAAGTACACTATATTTGCGTAGAGAGAATCATAAATATCTACCGGGATTGGGCAAGTATCACACCCTCTTGTCACCACTCCGACAGCACCATAGTGGCGGTTGTCATTTCCATGTTTCTTTACAGACTTACGGACTTTGGAATTGAGAGCAGAGAAAACGCTTTGCGCATTTTTTTCCACATCAATCAAACGGTTTTGAACAGAGACCTTTCCTGTTTTGTTGGAGAGGAACACTCTTCCTGTGCTGTTTTCGACTATGGTCACACTGCCACCCTTTTTGATGTCGAGGATGTCGTCAAGGTCAACATACCTCAAAGGGCTGACCTTTACCCAATTTGCTTCGTTTGCATGCCGTAGGGTAACATCACCCACCACATGCTTGATTTGGTAATTCTGCTGTGCATTGGCAATCATTGGAAACACAATGCATAATACGATAAGTAAACGTTTCATTTATTTCTGTTTTGAAGTTTGACGGTTATTTTCTTATACAGGGCTACGAAACCGAAATAGATGTCGTAAGCCAACAAGCCAATGGCTATCATGGACAATGACGGTGCAAAGTCTATACATAGATTATGTTTTGCAAACAATACGCATCCAATCCAGAAGAATAGATATAGAGCAAGTATTTGTGCCAATCGGAACAGCAGTTTTCCTGTGGCGAGTTTCTTGCCGGTCAAAATAATGTTTAGCCCAACAAAAACGGCACAAGAAATGATAGCAATGAACCAGTTGAGCCAGTTTGGTGCGTTCTGGATGTCGTGTTCTCCAATGATGGTTTCGAGAATGACAGCCTGAATCTTCAAACCACCCATGGTGCCTATTGGTGTTTGGTGCATATCCAATATGTTTGCAGTGTCGCCAACGAGTACAATCTTATCCTTTATCCGTTCGGCACAACTTTCGTATTGGTCAATGAACAATTCAGGCTTCAACGCCCAAAAGTCAAGCGTCGGATAATAAATGCTGGCTTCGTCAAGTTCTCTTTTGTCAATGTCATACCCCGCCAATTTTGCCACTTCAGCGGCGAAAGAATGATATACAGAGTCGCCGACTTCGAATTGCATACAGTAATTCCTTATCACGCCATTCTCCAGATTCACCATGCCCCCATGCGATAAGTGATTACTGTCGCAGAAATAGGATTTGTGGATCGCGTTATTGTCTTGTGGGGCGAATGACTCTGCCATAACAATATTGGGATCCGATGTGGCATCAATTAGTGAGCTATCTCCGTCATATTGATATTCAAATACGACATCAACGCCAATGGCTTTCGGTTCGGCCGCTTTTATGTCGTGCAGCAGTGCCGTTATTTCCTCCCTTGACAGACCTTCAACATCTACGAGAACGACATTCTCGCTGATTATTCTCGGAAGGCTGCTGTCTGCCACAGCGTAATATAAGTCTGAAAGTTTATAGTCTTTCACCTCGATACTGGACTTCAGTGCCAGCATCGAAGTGAAGCTATACAATAGAGTTTTTGACAACGCCACCGCCAGCAGTGTAATTGCAGTGGTATGAAGCGTCACGTTCAGTATTCTTTTATGTTGTTTGCTTTTCATTAGAGTTGTTAATCTAGTCCATCAAGAAGGATGAATGCTGCCCAGTATTTGGGGTCTTGGTAAGGTTTAAACATTTGTCCTGTGTCGTGAGTCTTTTTGGACTTGCCTGTAGTAGACTTGGAGCGGAAAGTTCCACCACTGCCTCTAAATTCACCTCTCTGTTTGCGTTGTTCTATAGCCCATTCGATTTTATCAACCTCGTAGTTGCGTACATATTCTTGTGCAGCCTTCAGGGCTTTCTGTTTTGACATCTTCTTGATTAGCCAATTTTCATAAAATTGAGTCATTAACATTTGTGTGGCACGGTCATCCACCTTCCAGAGACTCATAATAATAGAGTTGACCCCTGCCTTTTTAAACCCACGCTGAAGGCCGAAAACGCCATCGCCTTTCAACTCACCCAATCCCGATTCACAAGCAGAAAGAACAACCATATCAACATTTTTCAGGTCCAGTTGGGCAATCTCCGATGCTGTGAGGATACCATCGTTATAGGTGCTTGTGTTGGGCATGCCATTCTCCAATGTCATGTTGGCTCCAGCCAAAAGCAGTCCAGACCGAGTCATGGACTTGTCTTCTCCCACAATGGACTCTCTCTCTGATTTTGCTTCTTGTTTTCCTTCGTAATAAAAGCCGTGCGTTCCTATCTGAATAACATTGACATCACTGCCAGACATTTGCTTGAACGAAAATTCAGTGCCCAAGGAATCTGTAAACATCTTTGTCTTGATAGATGCCCGTCTCATAAAGTCATAGATAGACATCGCTTCGGCGAGAGTGCCAGGCAAAAATTCAGCATTATTTCCCCTACTGACTGAAATTGAATCCGAATTCCACGGGAAATAGGTGAAACTACGCTGCCCGTCGGCTCCACGCAAAGTGGTATCAATCGTTGCGTCATAACGCAGACCACCGTAGATGCTACAGTTCTTAATATAGGCTTTCTTTTTGTCTTTTGCTAGTTCGCGAGTTGACGAGAGACGATAGAGATTATACCTGTCCGAAATCAGGCGTGTCGAATCCTCATAATCGGGCAGAGATTCTATCGCAATATTATACAACTCGCCAGTTGGGGCAAAATAAATTGTTTTTGCACCATCCAGAGTTGTAGACAGCTCCTCCCAGATGACACGTGAGAGTCGCGAATTGGAATAAAGATTATTCGTTGACAGCGATTCTCCCTTTGTCAGTTTTGCCAGCACTACTTGTTTTGGTGCCGTCCATTGAGGACGTATCACGTATGCCACATATATTGTCGTGTCATTGTCTGTGGTAAAAGAGTTGAATTCAATCGCTGCTTCATTTGAGTTAAGTTGTTTTTTTACATCAGTCCATTCTATAGACATGTCTCGAGTGATATCGCCAAAGGCCTTGGCCCTATTTGATAGTTGCTGCTCTGCTTTCAATATTTCTATCCTTAAATAGTCTGGTGAATATTTTGTTTTTGATGAAGACATTGTGTCAAGCTGCTTTAACAATCCCATATAAAAACTGATAGAATCATACCATGAAAGTGCCATTGAATCCTTGCTGCTAATTATGGTTTCATGCAGGTTTTGTTCTGTATTTAATAGTACACCTTTGGATAATAACAAAGCATTCGTTGCACAAATAATATTTGAATCAGAGGCCACAGAATATGAAGTTATTGGTATTGTTTCTAAGAACGAATAGCTTATTTCATTCCAGAATCTTGATCGATAATTGCCCGGCATTACAGTAAAACCCAGTCTGATTTGATCTTTACGAGCATTAAATAAATCTAGTAAAATCGAAGAAGTTAGATTGTATAATCCCATATTTATCAAGCATTCTAATTCGGACTCTAAAATCAGGATTTTGTCTACAACAGCGTCCTTTCTGTTGCCAATCACTGTTAGGTATTTATATGCAGCATCATACTGTCTTAACAACATGTAGCATTTGGAAATATTTAATAGTCCCCAATCATATCTATTGTCAACATTAATATCATTTGCATTAACCTCTTTCATACATGAATCAATAAGATCTTCAGCCGAGTTTAGGAAAAAACCATTTTTAAAATAATCATATAAACATTCTGAAGATGCAATAAAATAAGGTGATGATGACGCCCCCAATGCTTTTTCATAGGCATCAGCTGCCATATAAAGATAGTTTAAACTAGCCTCAACATTATTAAGTCGCTTGTATGTCCTTGAAACGGTATATAAACGATTGGCGACCTCAACAGTAGGTTGATAGTTTGACAATCCAATCACATAGTTCAATGCTACGGTGTCATTGTTTAATGCCGACTGATAATCACCCATAGACTTCAAATACAAGGACTGATAACTTAAATATGCGAGGCTATACATTGTAATTCTATCACGGAATACATCTGTTTCTTTTGATACATTCTCCATAAGAGTACCACTTACATACATGCTCTGTAAAACAGAAAATGCTTCGCCCAAATATCCTTCATCGGAGAAAAATGCAAAACATGGTATATACAAATAAGAGGCGTTAATATAATCCCCAACTCCGACATTGTATTTCATTGGTTTACAAAAATCTTTTACTTCTTCATGTAACCACCTCGAATAATCCAACGCCTGATCCTTTTGGCCTAATCGCACATAACTTGTTATGGGCAAACTTAGTAATGTTGGTGATGTAGGATTGTAAACGATAATATCCTTAACTGAACTATGGTGAATAAGGTCATTTATATTTTGCAACACCATATTGTCTAATTGTTTCGCATAGGAGATGTTTGTTTGGTATAATAGTCCAGCAATAGAAAAGACGCATTCTGCATTTAAGGCAGAAAACGAGAAAGCATTACTGTTGATATAATAATAAGCTTTTATGGTAAGAGAATCTGCAACATCCAACCTTCCGATATTGATAAATGATGCGGCCAAATCATAAATCGTAGCCAAATACACACGTGAATACGACTCACCTAGTCCATTATCATTTGACCCTTCCAATGTTTTTAATAATTCAAGATTGGCATCGCGTAGTTTTTCTGCATCACCAGTACGTCGATATTCTCCCGTTAATAATTGCGTGGTTAAAACATATTCAATGATTTCTATGTTGTCAGAGTCCGCCTTTATGTATTCTCTGGCCCTCAGCGCATTCTGAAAGGATTCATCGTACTTGCCTTTTGCATAAAAACTAAGGCCAATTCTATTGTGAAGCATAACATAAGCACTTGGCTTTTTTATGGAGAGACTATCCATATATGACAATGCCTGTTGGGCTATCTGTATGCATCTGTCCAAGTCACTATGATAATAAGCCTCATTGCATTTTTGCAATTCTAAATCAATATTGTAACTTGTGGATTGTCCTATTGCCGATGTAAAACAGAAAAAGGTTATAACAAGTAATCCTATTTTTTTCATAAAAAGCACTATTAAAAATCGTGATTCCAATTGTTTAGTTGTTTGACATACTTGTATTGTAAACATTTTTTGTCCGAGCAAATTAGATGAAGTTTTATTTCGTGAATGACTAACGGTTTATCAAATTCACGATCATAACGCACTTCATTGCAGATTGAAAAAAGGGCAGGAAGAAAGTTCCTTTCTTTTACTAAAAGAGGGTATAGCTTAAACTGAGCGATGTCATCAAGATAGATATGTAGTGTAGACTTCTTTGTTGTTTTATTCCACCATCGATGAACATATTGTTTTATAACCCCAAGAATTTCTTCTGGCAATATGTCACTTGGGCGAACACTCCAGCAATGAATGTGTGGAAGACCATCGCACTTGTTCTGTTGATTTGCCTCACTTTGAATTCTATCGTAAAAAGCAATTTCATCTTTCCCCAAAAGAAGGACAATTATGGTGCCATTCTCTGAGTTTTGAATGAAAGTTGAGGGGCAAATCTGTTCCCTGACATCTATTGTCAAATGTGACTTTTTCTCTTCCGACAATGGCGTTCCTTTTATTTCTTTGACTATTTCCTTAAAATGTATGTCGTTTTTGTTTCTATCTTCCTTGTCAATGGAGTTGACTGCATCTTGAAATTTCTGCAATAATGGTTGAGGGAATTTGAAAGAGTCTCGCTCCAAGCGTGTCAATGCATATGTGGAAGCAAAACGATGGGACATCAATGCGTGAATATTTGGGAACACCTCAATGCTCAAATCTCTGAGTTTCTTGTAGTGGTGCCAGCCGTATACATGACGTTGTAAATCGCTTTTGGCCACCCTTAGTTCATGGTGGATATAATGGGTTTGTTCATCTTCACGAACGCGCATTTCAATAAGGATATCAGCGTTTAGGTGAAGATCTTTGCCACGCTCGTCAAATACAAGGATGGATACCTTTGCCTTGTCACGCAACAAGTCCATTAGAGCGTTGTAGGGCAACTTTTCGAGGCCTTCGCCAATTGCCGTAAATCCTCCAACCACAATTGAATTCAAAAAATCCTTATTCGGCAGTTCCTTTATTTCTTGAAATATGCAATTATATTTTTGAATAGGAGTTTTGTTGTCAAGATTTTGGCAATCAAAAACATTGAAGAAATCATTCGCCCGTTCGGGTTTTATGTTGGCAAATGTGTTGCACTCATCGCTTCGATTAGCAACTGTCCAATGTAAGGAGTTTGTGCGATCATTATAATTAATTATTTCGTGCCTAATCATTTTACACATATCACAAAACTTTTCTCCTTGATACTTATCGTTTCCACAGCAATTAACTATGAATTTTTCGTTAATGTGCCAATTGTAACCCATACCTTCAATGGAAATATGACCAACTTGTGACTCTTTGAGTTTTGGCAAATCAAAGTGCTTACACAATTCGCACTTGGGCATTTTAGATGGTTGTGGTTGTCGAATTTCTTGAATGATCCTGCCCACATGCAATCCGTTATATCTTGTTTGCATATCTCTCGCTTTACGATTAATATCATAATAACGACAATTCGAGTGAGACTCTGCTGACATGCCATACATCATCTGTAGAGCAATGTCCATTTTACTTATTCCACGATTGCCATATATGGCGATGCATATTCCTTTTTCTCCATTTGGATTGGGAAGACGAAAGCCTCCATAAAATAGTTCATCTAGGCCGGAGATACCGGTCGAAATTTTGGACTCTATTTTTGTATTCTCCATAATACTATTTTTTTATTATTCTATCATTTATGTCTTTGTACAAAGGATAATAACCCAGTTGATTGTCGACGACATTCAATCCAATATGTTCATAATAGGAGTGCAAAAGAGACTCTCCTTCTCCTATTTGACGCTTTGTGTTGCTATGGGCTGTAAGATAATAAAGTTTCTCGGTCTTTCTGTCTTTATCGGAATATGATATCATCCGCAAGGTTGACATGTCGGTCAAAGATAGTCCTGTAATCAGACAAGTATAATGAGAAAAGAAGTGCAACTGCACCGTCGTTTGCCATGAGTATACATTACGTTGCATATCGAATGTTTCATCTTGTGACAAAACAACATGGTTGGCTTCTGGATTTGGCATTACTTCATACAATGGAGGAATATAGCCGTGGATGTGATAAACACGTATGGTATTGCTGCAGTCATGTAAACGTTCCATGCCGTCGAATACCTCGATGGTTTTGAGTTTCTGCTCTTTATCATCATTTGATTGAACCAAATCGATAGCGTCAGACAGAAAATTGTCATAATTCTGGGTGACGACGGCTGCTATATTATTTTTTTTCACAATCAACTCGGCAAGGATGAAGAGGGAATAGAAAGGAACCTCCCAAAGCCTTAATGCACCATCTTTAAATTGCTCATACTTTTTGTATGCCTCTGACAGAACATCCCGATTGCATTGGTTATACAGGAAGTCCTGTATAATCGGAATGTAGCTTACTCCAAGTCTGTATTTGAGTACAGATGTCTTAAGGTCTTGCTGCACTGTATCCAATGAACGTAGCTCTTCATCCGATAATCCGGCAGCATCTCTCAGGCAGTTTAATAATGCATCCCACCGCATGTCTACATTTGGACCAGCATTGATGCCTGTGCCGACATACAGAATCATTGGGCGACCTGTATTAAAGTCCTTTTTCAGACATTCAAATTGATGTTCGTACAGATAGTCAGTCATGGTTGATTATTATTCTTGGGACAACTTCAGTTCCTCAATTAGTTTGTTCGACATAATGTCGGCTGGGGCCTGAAGGACGGTGATGACCCACGACTGGGTGATTTCATCCCAATCCTGTGAGGTAATAAATTGCCAACTATTGGTGAAAACGTTTTCGCCTTCGGAGGCTTTCTTCTTGCGGGCTTTGCGGTTTTGTTTCCAGTTTTCACGGTAACCCGTTGTCAAACTACATGTTTCTTTTATGTCAAGAGAAATCTGATATTCGCCAGTGCCCCAAATGGGATGCGCTTCGCCTTCGGCATCTATGTATCCCGAATAGGAACGCGGTACAACGAAGCTGTTGCCGACAACCTTATACTTAGGCTCGTCGTTGCCGTGACGCACATACCGCAGGAAGCCATTGGAGTCCAAGTCCTCTTTCTTCACAGGGATATTGATAGTGAATTCGCCCAACTGCTCGTCGCGGAATATCTGTGTAATCTCGTTCATCCAGGAAGAGGTGACGACGAGGTGCAGGTTCATGGCATAGTTCTGGCGGTCTTCCCAGCGGAATGCGGTGTCGAAGGTGGAGTTGGGAAGGTTGGAATGGGTGGGGCTGACGATGAGCGTGTCCAAAACCAGTTCGAATTTGCCGTGCTCCACGATGCGGTTTATCTTGGAGCAGTCAATATGCATAGATATGTAGAAGAGCGTGTCCTCTCCATCTTTGCGGACAACGCCGATGCCGTTGAACTTCATGCCTGTCGGGTCCATAGGACTTGCCAGCGAGGTTGTGGAATAGAAATCCTTGAGTCCGGAAATGGTGCGGATTTGTGTGCAGAAGGTGTTTTCGGCATTGACGGTCTGCTCCCACTCCTGTTTCAGCCGTTGGTTGCGTGTTATCAGACTGGCGACGGACTGCACCCCGAGGTTGACGACGGAGGTGACGTAACCGGCACCTATCCCTTTGGCGGCATTAAGGGAGGCTGCCAGGAGAAGGTCCCCAAGCTCCCCACGGGTAGAACCGCAACGGACTTGGTCGCTGTATGCTTGGATTTGGTTTGCCAGACCTTCGTCGGTATAGACAAAGGCGGTGTATTTGACGGTTTGGGCCATCATAGGAACGGTGCAGATGATTGCACATAGGATAACGAATACTTTTCTCACGGCTATAATTGTATAAGTTTGATTAATACGACTTGACTATTTGTTTGTTCTTGTTTAGAACTACTATTTTCCCGTTTTTTACAGCGCATGTATGACCATTGTCTGCTGAGAATGAACGTCTGAAGTCAAAATATGTGACCGCGCGACTGTCTCCTGGACAGAAAACATCGTCATACTCAAATGGAATGATGATTTTGTTGTTGATGTCGACAATCCCCCATTTCCCGTTTCGCTGTGCCTGTAGGTATCCCTCCTCATCGAAAACCAGTCTGTTAGTTTTCCCATACAGGTGTATCTTTGAATAAAGGAATGGTATTATTATTTTGTTTTGTTCGTCAATGACACCAAACTTACTGTTTTTTTGCGCTACAATATACCCATTCATATCGGCTTGTATTATTGTGTCGTATTCAAAGGGAACAATTACTTTATCGTTCATGTCGACGATTCCCCATTTCCCGTTTCTTTTTTCAATGTCGAATGTCTTGATGACATACCCTTTGATATGAAGCACTACCCGCGGATTGTCGACGGCATCGGATGATACGGTGACAGTCTTGTTGAATCCTCCGATTATACCTGTGTTGTAACGAACTTTGACATAGGCACTTTCCCCTGGCATTATCTTTTCTTGAGACAATTCTGGAGTCGTGCATCCACAGGAAGACCGTACGTTTTTAATGTTTAATGGTTTGTTTCCTGTATTGACAAACTCGAACCTGTATTCTGCAATGCTATTTCTTTTTATTGTTCCAAAATTGTGTTCTTTAGTTGCAAATTCAATCTTTGGCCCATCCTTAGGAGTTGTTGGAGTTTGTGCTATTACTGGGAATGCGAAGCATGTCATTAATAAAGCAAGGACAATATTCGATTTTACCATTATTCATTTGCCTTGTTCTATCCCATCAGGCCCATCGGTTTTTTAGGTTGGTGCCCGATACCCGAAGGGCAGTAAGTTAATAAAAAAAAGAAGCGCGGGTATCAAACTCATCGTTTATCCCGTGCATAAAGGCCTTCGCATTGCCCACTCATCGGAGATAAACAATGCCGAGCCCACGCTGTGATGAATATACAGAATAGTATATTTCACACCAATAGGCACTGGTCATTGTTCATTTTGCGATGAGTGTTTTAGAATTTGCGAAGTTCTTATGCACCGCAGATGAACGCTGTTTCAGCGTCTTTCTTATCATGACTGTCGCCCCGTCGGGTGGCTTTTTCGTGCTTGCGGGACGGCGACCATGCACTAGTCCCATCTACGCACTCCACAGGAGCTTGTATCCCCACAGCCCGTCAAAGGCCCGGCTGGTTGACGATGCAAAGGTACATATTATTTTTGAATCCACAAAAATTATTTTCATGGACACGGTTTTTTGCGGGGTTGAAGCCACTTGCATTCGTAGTACTCCAGAATTCCGCAAATGCAGTGTTAATTAATTAGGTAACTTTCTATTGGTCGCTTTTTATGCAATTTTGTGGCTTGACAATGCGTGTAAACTCCCTTTGCTCGCTTTACGTAACGACAAAGCGATTCTTGTTCAAAAATACACTTTTATTCATGCCTCGAAAGATAATACCATTACCTTGTCCCAATAATCCTAGTTGCTTTTGTTTAATTGTCCCGACTAAGCAGGGCGAGAATGCGGATAAACAGGTTGATAATGTCTAAATAAATATCCAACGCGCAGTCCACCGCGTTGTCGATAGTTTTGGGGTACATCTGCGCCTTGGCGATGTCGTAACCTATATAGCCAGAGAAGATGATGACAAACAGCCAGTCGAAGGCCACGCCGCGATAGCCCAGCAGAAACGTGGCAACCAATTCCGCCACAATGCCTACCAGCAAGGCAATAAACAACGTGCGGCCTAATCCTAGGAACAGCTGTGGGCGGATAAGCCCCAGCAGTATCATCGTGGCGGTGACAATTCCCGTCAGCAACAACGCCTTCGTCACAATTGTCACAGGCATCCAGGGCACTATCAGGCACAGCACCACCCCCATAGGCACCACCAGCAGATTAAACCCCAGAAAACTAATCCACGGATTGTCCGACTTCACCGAGAGTACAATGCCTCCAATGGCAAACACCAGATAACCCACTATAACCATCCTGCTCTTCACCCCCGCCAGCGCGTTGGCAATGGGCACCGCGCAATAGGCCACCATCAGGGCGTTCACCATAAAACCCCACAGCAGCGTGCCGCACATCACGGCATTATACGTGCGTGCATCCACCTTGTCGGCCAAGCCCGAATTAAGTCTTTCCTCTTTGCGGCTGTCAAAAACCGCCAATGATGTACTCTGTGCCATAATCTGTTATCTTTTATCTTTTTATATTTCTATATTTGTTATTCCCCTGCTGAATTCAGTTCTTCTGCCAGAGCCAAATACTTGGCAGACTTCTCTTCGTCCCCCATGTCGCGGTAGGTACAACCAAGATAATATGCCGCCGCGTAATCCTCCTCATCCTCCTCCAACGCCTTCAGGTAGCAATGCTCCGCCTCCTCATACCGTTGCATATTCCCCAACGCTATACCCCGCTGGCACTGCACACCGTAATATTCCGGCATCATCTCCAGCACCTTGTCAAAATCAGCCAAAGCCTTCTCAAACAAGCCTTTTGCCTCCGACACATCCACCTTCATCTCCATCTCCGCTTCCTCCTCCGCGTCACCATGCGTCTCCAAATACTCCAACTGGGCCTTCTCCACCGCCATATCCAAATACTGCAGCCCAGCCTGATTGTGTGCCAACCCCAGCTCAAACCACAATTCCACATCGTCCGGCACACGTTCCAACTCTTTCACAAGCCGTTGCACATCGGCGTTACCCTGCTCTACAAGCTGTTCCATCCGCCCCTCGAGCATCTTTATCATCGTAGGTCTATCCAATAAATCCATAAGCGAAATTTTTTGCAAAGATACTAAAAAAAACTCAAACAAAAACTTTTCCTTCAAACCCGACCACGCCAAACCACGTCCACTACTCCTGCCTCTCTCCGAAATACCCCTTCACATACCCCCAATCCATGTCGTCCACCAGCACACGACCTTTCGTGGCATGCCCCAAGAAGCAGCAGTTCACCCTCGCCTCATCCATCTTCAGCAGAAACAAGTCGTCCTGTTTCTCTGGCAGCGACACCACATACCGTCCCCTCTCCTCGCCAAACAGAAACGCATCCAGTCGTATCTCCCTACACGTCAACACATCGAATCCTGCCACTGGCACCGACCTTTTGCAACTCTCTACCAACGCCGCAAACAGTCCCCCCTGTCCCACCGCACGCGCTGACGTAATGACACCCGCGTCCAGCAGGCTCCCCAATATCAGCTCCAGATATTCTATATCCTCCTCCTCTGTCGTCATCTTCATAGGCTCCGCCACAATATGCAGACACCTGCGAGCATACTCTGAATCTAGGAAATCCGTGCTCACATTCCCCACCATATACAAATTCTCGCCACGCGACACCACCGCCTCATTCCCCAGCACCTTCGACACCATCCCACTCCCCTTCACCACCTCGTGCGCCAGCGCAATGCACTCCTTCACCCTCGGCTCACGAATCTCCTTGTGTGTCGTGTCCGTACCCGTGTACAGATACTCCTGCTTCTCCACCAGATGATGCTGTCCTTTCAGCCATCCGTAGAGACTCTGCTGCCGCCCATTAGCATCCCACATCGCCAGCAACGTGCTCAACTCCTCCACCGTCGGCATCCTACCTATGATGCACTGCACCTCCTCAAACGCCGGTTGGCTGATACCCATCGCCTCCACAATCTCGGGCGTAAGCAACTCCTCATTATGTACACAATCTTCCATACTACTCTAATAACGCATCTCCGCCCGATTTATTATATTCCTTCATCGCAAGTCGAAATCCTCCCTTTCCATCACATTTAAGTGACCGCTTATTTTAGTGATATTCTATCCATTATAATACAAAACAAGACGCTACTAAAGCAATCGATTGGTCTGCAGAATCCGTCTACGTTCCGATTATTTTTTCGGTCGGCACAATAAATCGAGGAAAGATGCGTTTTATAAGGAATTGTACTTAATTAGCAGACTCTATGAAGAAACATCTCACACTGCTGGCAGCCGCACTGCTGCTTTCGCTAAGCTCCTTTGCACAGGCCGACAAGGCGAAGTTCTATATCGAGGGCCAGTTGGCCACGCCCACCAAGGCGGGGCAGCCCTGGAAGCTGTATAACGTCCGCAGCCAAGGCATCACCTTCACAGACAGGGACACCATCTACGGCCACGACACAGACAAGGGCGTTCAGCTGGTGTTTGACCACGCGGCCACGCAGCACCCGCAGGGGTTCGCCTGCGGGCTGAAGTTCTACCGTTGGCAGAACAACAGCGGACGCTGGCAGGTAGACAGCGAGGTGGAGAACGCCGAGGCCGCTTACACGCAGCAGAAGGTGATGAGCATCATGCTGGTTCTGGACTGCTCTTCATCGATTGGCGACGCGGACTTCGTGAAACTGAAGAACGCGGCCAAGCAGTTTATAGACGTAATTGTGGACAAGTCAAGCGACGGCAACGTTCACATCGGCATCGTGGGATTCAACTCGATGAAGAACACCCGCACCTTCGACATCCGCCCACTGACCAAGGAGACGAAGAAGGAGATGTATGCCTTTATCGACACCCTAAAACTGAACAACCGCACGGCATTCTACTACGCCATCAACCAGGGGTTGGACAATATCAAGCGGTATGTGAACAAGCTGAAGATTGACAAGGAAAAGAAGTACGATGGCAATTTTGTGATTGCCTTTACGGACGGATACGACAACGACTCATTCGACCCCAAGATTGGCAAGGCTGCCGAGGGCACTGAGCACCGCTATTTCCAGCATGTAAACCAGCGCATACTGAAGGAGAAGATTGGCGGCGCGCCGATTGAGAGCTACGTGCTGGCCATCCGTGGCAACGATGTGGACAGGACGAACACGGACTTTGAGCGGGTACTGGGCGCGCTGTCGCACAACGGCAACGGCGACAAGTTCTACCAGCTGTCGAATTTCGACAAGCTGCAGGCGGCTTTCGAGGAGATTGGCACCAACCTGATTAACAAGTGGCAGAGCATCTACTGCTATATTCCGCGCGGCTACGACGGACGGGTACGGTGGACGATTGAGTGTGGCGACGTGGCACGCAAGTTTTTCATGGGCGTGAACGGCAACCTAGGATGGCTGAAGTACCCGCTGGTGAAAAACGAGACGACGGGACTCTACGTTCAGGAGCCGGGCGGCATCATCCTTGCCGCAGGACTGGACATGACGTTTCCCATCACGAACCTCATTTCGGTGGGCGGATACGTGGAGTTGAACGTGTCGAAGGGCGTGGGCTTCGGCTTTGCGCCGCAGGTCGCGTTCACCTTCCCAAACAACAGCGCAATACTGCTGGGCATGGGCTACCGTGGGACTGACCACTTCAACTCGAACGGGGTGCTGTTCCGCGCAGCATACAAGCACACGGGACCGTGGTATTTCACTGCGTCGTACTCAGTGGGCTACGGCAACACCTTCATGGTTGGCGCGGGCTACACTATCTGGGGCCGGAAACTGGAATAACGTTTGAGTGCCAGAACGATTGAATGATATAGATAGGTATGAGCAAACAACCCTTTTTCAAACGCACGTCGGTCAAGATTGCACTCCTAACGCTTGCATTCGCGGTGATTATGGTGATAGGCCTTATCCCGCTGACGATTGTGCTGGTGATGGACCAAACGCTGTTTATCCGCATACTGATTGCCGCGGCAGGCATCATCTGGGCAATCCTGACGGTGAATTTCATCTCGTTCAAGAGCGAGTATTGGAAGAAATGGCGGCAGTGGCGGCACGAGCGGCGGCACAAGAAGATGAAACATGGCTTCGAGCGGTATCCCGAATACCTGGCCCTACGGCAGAAGTACCCGATGGCAATACGTCGCTTCGAACAGCACAACCGCCACCGCAAACACCCCTTGAAAGAGAAGGAGCTAGTGGCACAGGCCTTGGCAGTGAGCGAGGAGGAGTGGGCGAAGCGCGAGGAGTTTCGCCGCCAGGCGAAGGAGGAAAAGAAGAGCTATGCCGAGGGTGGATATAAGCATCTTTAAGAATTGGAAGTACGACAAAATATGAAGAAGATCATCTTACTATTGGTGTGCGTGCTGGCGATGGGCACGGCTGGCGCACAAGAGACAATCGTTACCATCAAGGGAACTATCACCGACAGCAAGACTAAGGAGTCGCTGCCGGGCGTGACGGTGTTTGTGGAGGGCAAGTACCTGCACACACAGAGCAACGGTGACGGAGTGTACGTCATCAAGGTGCCCGAGCGGCTGTTGGACGCGAAGATTATGTTCAGTGCCTTCGGCTACGACCGCGACACGCTGACAGTGCGCGAGGTGAAGAAGCACCCCGACGTGAAACTGAAGTCGGGCGGAGTGATAAGGCTGAGCGAGGTGACGGTGAGTGACTATAAGCCTATGAGCCTCATCGAGGAGGCGGTAAAGCGCATACCCCAGAACTGTTGGACCGACACGGCAGTGGGAACCTTCTTCTACCGCGACATGCGCCAGCTGAACGGCGAGCTGTACCTGTTTGACGAGATGGTCTTCGACGCCATGCGCGTAGGTTACGACAAGCACAATACCATCAAAAAGACCAAGAACGCCAGCTGGAAGAAGAAAGACGAACGCGCCATTGAGAGCAACTACAAGTCGATACTCTTCTCGCGCCTGCTGGTGAACGACGAGGAGTATGTGAAGGAGGTTACCGGCAATTCGGGCAGCAGCTATCTCAACTATGAGGACAACGACGTGCTGTTCGACCCCGTGGAGATACCCAACACGACGACCTTTTTCTCAAGCTCGAGAAGCATGAAGAAGAAGTGGACCTACGACATGCAGGAGTATACTGACGGCGACGGGGTGAAACACTACCTAGTGATGATGACCAGCAAAAGCACGCTCCTGGGACCCTCGTTCGACACGGTGGTTGTCACCATCACCAAGGGCAACCTCGCCATCACCCGGGTGGAGAAAATCAGCGACCACCGTCTTACCGACATGGGATTCCTGCTTAGGAAACTGTTCGAAAAGGTAGGTCTTGATTCGCTGACCACCAAGTCGCACGACGTGTACAACTACAGCGAAGTAGAGGGGAAGATGACCCTTACTTCGTTCACGAAAAACCAAGAGACCGATTATTTCTTCAACGAGAAATCGGACTATAACCGCAGCAACAACGGCGGCAGAGAGCACATAGAGCTGAGTTGCCAAGGGGTACTCACCGCCCAGCGGGAGGGCGACGCGTCGTTCTTGGACACCAACACAATACAGTCGACCAAGCGCATAGCCGTCTCGCACCGCCAAGGCGGCGAGATGAGATACGACGAGGATTTCTGGGAGCACTACAACTTCGTGCCACTGGAAGCCGACCTGCTCAGGAAACTGAACGCGCGCCTGGGTAGGGAGTAAGCGTAAACGAGAAAACGATAAGGGGAGGCAGGCTGCCTCCCCTTTTTTATTTGTGTCGGTAGTTGACGACGAGGTTTCGCATGCGCTCGGCGGCGGTGGAGGGCAGGTAGCGGTAGAGCCACCGACGCTCCTGGTTGCGCCGCAGGCGGACGCGGAAACGCTGCAGGGTGCCGAGCCCGTCGGGGACATGGTCGAGGTATTTCTTCTCGAGGATGAGATCGCGCATACGGTCGAGATCGCGCTTCGGCACACAGCCCTTGGCATACGGCTTGAGATCGTATCCGATAAACTCTCCCGCCAGAAGTGTCAATATATTGTAGGCAGGGAGCATGCCTATCTGCCGCATCACGCGCCGGCACTCGATGGGGTCGAGCACATCGGCATTGGCTCTGAGGAACATGCCCCAGTCGAGGATATTGCGCAGAGGCAGTTTGAACTTGGCGGTGAGGTGGCAGACCGTATGCATGAGCAGGTAGACGAGGTTGCCCATGGGGGCGAGATAGCCCTCGGGGGTGACGGTTTGGAGCGAGCCGACGATATAGCGTTCGGCACGGCGCTGGCTCTCATAGTTGAGGTCGAGGAAGTGGAGGTGGTTTTCCACCTGCACGCCGTCGATGACAAACTCGGCATGCTTGCCGTCGAGAGCCGCGTCGGAAGCACCAAGGAGGGCGTTGCCGCGCTTGTAGTTCCCGCGGTTGAGAGGCAGGAAGAAGATGTCGATGTCGCCGCAGGCACGCGAGCAGGGCGTGGGGTAGTAGCGCGAGAGGCTCATGCCCTTGATAAGGCCCAGCCGCAAGCCCTCGGCTTCGGCACGGCGCCGGATGGCATCCAGGACCTCCGCCTGATGGTTGTAGTGGTAGTGGGTGCGCTCGGCCGAGAGCGACCAGCTCAACGCGATGTCGCCCTGAGGCTGCTGCTGCGACGGGAGACGCTCGATGGCATCATTAATCATCGTCACCACGCCATGCTTGCGGGCGAGCCAAAAAAGTTTCTCCCACTCCTCGTCATCGGCGGGGAGAAGGTCGGGAGGGGTATCGTTGAGAGAGCTGCGCAGAAGCGACAGCATCTGCCTTGTGGTGACGTCCATAGTCGGGAATAGCAAGGATTAGAAGAACCGCACTTTCCATTTGCGTCTTTCCTTGACGCAGGGGATGTTAACCTCGGTCTCGCTGGTGTCGGTCTTGATGCTGTTGGAAGTAATGAGGTGGACGTAGACGAGCGCGGTGGAGTCGCCCTCGTCGATGTTGGAACCCAGCACCTCATAGCTGTAGATAGACATACCCATGTTCTCGAGAAACTCGGTCAGCACCTCTTTCTCGCGGCCGTTGAGGTTGGTGTAGGTCAGGGCCTCGTCATAGTCGCCCACCTGCGTGGCGTGATAGAACTTTTCGACCACCTGGTCAGGGGTGTCGCTGCTGCAGGCTGCCACAAAAAGGGCCAACAGGGCGGAGAGAATGATAATGTTTTTCTTCATGTTTGTCGACATTGATACATTAGTTTAGAATTTGCAAAGATACAAAAAAAAATCTTAATAGCACATTTTTTTTCATTATGTCGGATTTTATTATTAATTTTGCACGTTTTTTGAGACTATGATAGAACTACTCTTAGGCATAGCATGTGGCGTAGCCTTGTCGCTGTTTTTCAGCTTTGGACCTGCGTTTTTCTCGCAGCTGAGGACCAGTATACAGTATGGTTATCGCAAGTCGTATCCGTTCGCATTTGGTGTGAGCGCAAGCGATGTGTTGTGTGTTTTTCTGCTGTTGACGGTCTTAAAAAACGTAAATCTTTTCGAGTTGCTGCACAACGTGTGGGTGGCATCGGTGGCAGGAGCCGTGCTGCTGATGATGGGCATCCACTACTTCCGCAAGGAAGTGACCGACCTCGAGGGCAAAGAGTCGCGCATCAAGTTCAAGAGCAAGGACGGCGACCCCCGCCGGCTGACCATCCTGATGCAGGGCTTCGTCATCAACTTCGTCAACCCCTTCATCTGGATATACTGGATTTCGGTCATCGCACTGGCATCGGGCGAGCTGAACCTCACCACCAGCGAACGCTACATCTTCTTCATCGGCATGTTAGGCACCACCCTAGGGCTCGACATACTGAAGTGCAAGCTGGCCTCGCTGCTGCAACGCATCATCACCGCCAAGCTGCTGAACATCACCAACAAGGTGTGCGCCTTCTTCATGTTCGGCTTTGCCGCCTACCTGGTGGTGTCGATGATACTGTACCAAGTGAGTCCAAAAGCCCGCGAACGCCAGCAGTCGCAACCCAACAACAAGACCGAGATGATTCGCAAGCTACACAACCTGCCAAAGTTGGACAGCCTTGGCGAACACGCCCCGTGGAAACGTCGGCACGACACCATCCACATCCACGAACTGGACGCCCATCCACAAGACTAGGAGGGTGTTGACTCCATTTCAATCCTCAACTTCTAACCTTCAATTCCACATGATTCGCGAAGAAACAGTATTCGGACCCATTTTCAGCCGCCGACTCGGCACCTCGCTGGGCATCAACCTCCTGCCCGAGAAAGGCAAGATATGCAATTTCGACTGCATCTACTGCGAATGCGGCTGGAACAAAGACGGGCGTGACGACACCCGCCTGCCGTCGGCTGCCAAAGTGCGTGCCGACCTGGAGAATATGCTGGAACACCTGCGCCGACAGGAGGTGAAGGTCGACTCCATCACCTTCTCGGGCGACGGCGAGCCGACCCTCAATCCCGAATTTCCACAAATCATAGACGACACGCTGGCGCTGCGCGACGAGCTGGCCCCCTCGGCCAAGGTGTCGGTACTCTCCAACGCCACACGCGCACACCTGCCCGAAGTGTTCGCCGCCCTCAGCAAGGTGGACAACCCCATCATGAAGATTGACGCGCCCACCAACGAGCTCGTCGCCCGCATCAACCATCCCGCACCGGGATACGACATCGCCCGCGTGGTGGAAGCCCTAAGGCAGTTCCACGGCAACTTCATCCTCCAGACTTGTATGCTGCGCAGCAAGGAGTACGACTTCGACTCGTCGCGCCCCGAAGTGCTCGACGGCTGGATGGCGATAGTGCGCGAACTGCGACCCCGCGAGATAATGGTCTACACCATCGACCGCCCCACCCCCGCCGAGGGCCTGGAAAAGCTGACCGTGGAGGAAATGACCGCCCTGGTGAAGCCCCTCATCGACGAGGGTTTCCTCATCCAAGTCAAGGGTTAACTGCCCCCGACCCCAGCCTCGACCCCTCCTTCCTTTTACCAAACCCCGACATATCGGCAATTCTTCATGGATTGTTTGTCGCTGTATGAGCCTTAAAGAACTTCTCAATCCGTAGAAATCGGTAAAAATCGGTAGGGAACCGTAAGAAACCGTAGGAATCGGTAATGCAGTCGAAAAAAAAATTGTAGGAGACGGCACGGAGAAGACAGTGATAACGCAACAAGCATAAACAAAGTTAAAAGGTTGGGCCAGGGAGGTGTCCGAAAACGGCACTTTTGAGAATATCATATAGTATAGGGCAAAAAAAATGTCCGGGAAAACAACAAATAATAATTCCATTATGTGATTTTTTTTCGTACTTTTGCATTTGAAAAGTATGTGTAAAAATGATGTCCTACAAATAATAATAATGTAGCATGGAGAACAATCGTCGCAAACATCCTGTTGGGATTCAAACATTTGAACGAATTATTAGGGACGGCTATATCTATATTGACAAGACTGACCTCGTATGGAAATTGGCACATACTGCACCGTTTGTTTTCCTTAGCCGGCCTCGCAGATTCGGCAAATCGCTTCTGACCACCACCCTATGTTCCTATTTCCGTGGCGACCGCTAACTGTTCGAAGGGCTGAAAATCATGGGTCTGGAACAGGAGTGGAAGAGCTATCCGGTCATCCACGTGGATTTGAGCATGGCAAAAGACCAGGGGAATCCACAACAGCTACAGAACATGCTGAGGCTGTTGCTCAAACCCTATACCGAGGAATACGGGGACGACCCAGAGGAGACCACCCCGGGGTCACGACTGAGAGGCCTTATCACAAGGGCGCACAAAAAATGCAACGAGAAGGTGGTGCTGATTTTCGACGAATACGATGCACCCCTGCTTGACGTGTTGTACGACCATGAGAGACTGGAAGATATGCGTATAGTGATGAGGGAGTTCTACCAGCCGCTGAAAGCTTGCGAGGGCATGGTGCAATTCTGCTTCCTCACCGGCATCACCCGCTTCAGCCAACTGAGCATCTTCTCCACTCTCAACAACATAATGAATGTCTCCATGAGTCCCGAGTATGCCACCATCTGCGGCATTACCGAGAAGGAACTGACCACCGACATGAGGGAAGACATCGCACTGCTGGCCAATGAGTACGAATGCTCTTTTGACGAGATGCACGACAAGCTCAAAAAAAGATATGACGGATATCATTTCTCGGAGGATTCGGAGGAAATGTACAATCCATATAGCTTGATGAACTGCTTTGCCCAAAAGAGAATCAAAAACTACTGGTTTGAGAGTGGCACACCCACATTCCTTTTCGCACAGATGAAACGGTTTGGCACCGACATCACCAAGATGGACGACATTTTGGCTTCGGAGGCGGCGTTTTACCGACCCACGGAGAGCCTCACCGATGCGCTACCACTTCTATATCAGGCAGGCTACCTCACCATCAAGTCCTACAATGCCCAGGCCGAGGCCTACCAACTACAAATCCCCAACACCGAAGTCCGTGTGGGGTTCTACGAAGGCCTACTGCCCATCTATAGCGGATTGACTAGCGACTATGTGAAACTGGGTTGCGCCTTCAAGGTCTGGAGGGCGTTGGAGGAGGGCGACATCGAGCTAGCCCTCAATGAGCTGAAGGCATTCCTTGCAGGTGTGCCATACGTAGAGGGATTCAAGGAGAATCTGAAAGAGGCTGCCACCAAGGAGGGTTTCTACGAATACACGTTCTACCTCATCCTCTCCATGCTGAATGTCTATGTGCAGACGCAGGTGAAATGTCGCACGGGTCGGACTGACATGATTGTCCATGCCTCCAAAGCGGTATATATCTTCGAATTCAAGGTGAACGACACCGCCGAGGCGGCGCTGGCACAAATCAACCAAAGCGGCTACGCCGAACCCTACGCCACCGACACCCGTAGTGTGGTGAAAATCGGTGTCGCCTTCAACATAGACAGTTGGACAATCAATGAGTGGAACGTGGAGAAGTGAAACTCTGATTCCAATACTTTTTGGGAGGTTGCAAGGGATGTATCGACACCCCGCAAACATCGGAGAGATAGAATTGCCACCCGAAGGGACGGACGAGAGGTGCAAACGGAAATGAGAAAAAAACTTTTTTTTTGCATATCAATAAAAATGTGTATTTTTGCAAATCCAAAATGTCGCCATCGGGAGGTGTTTTGGAGAGTGTAATTATCGCATAAACAAATCAATATAGTATATTAACCAATATAGGAGAACCAAGCTATAGCAGCACCATTTAACCCTGGCGCCCCCAACAACAGCAACAAAGGACGCAGCAAAGGACCCCAAAGAAAGGAGCCCGAACATTTGATAAACGAGCGCATCGACGTGCCGATGGTACGCGTGGTAGGCGACGGTATCGAGCCCACCATTATGAACACCAAGGAGGCACTGACGCAGGCCTATGACGAGGGCCTGGATTTAGTGATGATTTCGCCTAACGCCAACCCGCCGGTGTGTAAGATTATCGAATATCAGAAGTACCTCTACGAGCAGAAGAAGAAGGAGAAGGAGCGCAAGGCAAACTCGACGAAGGTGGTCATCAAGGAGATTCGCCTGAGTCCGCAGACGGACGATCACGACTTCGAGTTTAAGTTGAACCACGCAAAGCGGTTCCTGTCGGAGGGCAACAAGGTGAAGGTGGACGTGTTCTTCCGCGGACGCTCCATCGTGTACAAGGAGCAGGGCGAGGCGCAGCTGCTGAAGTTTGCCGAGGCACTGATGGATTACGGCAAGCCCGAGGCGATGCCGCGACTGGAAGGAAAGAGGATGCTGATTATCATCGCGCCGAAGAAATAGTGAGAGTGCATGATTGCCTGAGCGGCTGACGCGCCAAGTATTCAAAATAAAAAGAAACCAGATTATCGTACAATATAGTCTAACTTAAAAAACAGTAAAGTAATGCCTAAAATGAAAACAAAGGCCGCTGCCAAGAAGCGTTTTACCTTCACCGGCACCGGCAAAATCAAGAGAAAGCATGCTTATCACAGTCACATTCTGACTAAGAAAGAGACGACGCAGAAACGTAATCTTGACCACACCGCACTGGTGAGCCACGATGACGAGCCGCGCGTAAAACGTATGCTTTTGGCCTAAGACGTGAGTCTTGGGAAAAGACAATCGGAGTTATTAACCATTATTTAAAGCACCAAAGAGAGACATTGTCTCCGCTTAAATGAAAACAAATTAAAGAAACATGCCAAGATCAGTAAATGCTGTAGCTTCCAGAGCTCGCAGAAAGAAAATCCTCAACCGTACCAAGGGTTATTGGGGCAGAGGTAAAAACGTATGGACCGTTGCCAAGAACAAATGGGAAAAGGGCCAGACCTATGCATACCGCGACAGAAAGAATAAGAAGAGAGAGTTCCGCGCACTGTGGATCAACCGTATCAACGCCGGTTGCCGCATCAACGGTATCTCCTATTCTGTGTTTATGGGCGAATTGCACAAGAACAACATCGAGCTGAACCGCAAGGTTCTCGCCGACCTGGCGATGAACAACCCCGAGGCTTTCACCGCTGTTGTGAAGATGGTTAAGAAATAAGCCAAAAGAAACTGAGTGATTAACCTTTAAAACTACTATGTCATGGGAAAAAATGAAATAATGCAATATGTGGAGAATTTGGTCGAGCGTAAAGACCTCCCCGAATTCAAGGCTGGCGATACCATCACTGTCCATTACAAAATTAGAGAAGGAAACAAGGAACGTATCCAGAACTTCCAAGGCGTTGTGCTGCAGCGCAGCGGAAGTGGTTCGACTGAGACCTTTACTGTCCGTAAGATTACCAACGGCGTGGGTGTGGAGCGCATCTTCCCCATCTGCAGCCCGTTCATCGAGCAGATCGACGTCAACAAGCATGGCGCCGTCCGCAGAGCTAGAATCTTCTATCTCCGTAATCTCACCGGTAAGAAAGCCCGTATCAAGGAAAAGAGACGCTAATCGATTTTCCACCAGCGATAATCTGGCAAAGCGGCGGTCTCTTTCAGAGGTCGCCGCTTTTCTGATAGAAAATAAATTTGGTCATGTGGGTGAAACTTCGTATCTTTGCATATTTGAAAAAACACGAAAATTTCTAATAACTTATTATATATAAAGGAGAAACAAGTAATGAAAGTAAATGTCAAAAACTTCGGTGTGGTGTCGCCAGAGCAACCTTGCTCGATTATTGACATCATCAAAATGGTAAATCCTGACGGTTTGAACAACTATTGCGCCGCCAAAGTCAACAACAACGCAGAACTGATTGACCTCCGAACTACCATTGCAACCGATTGCGACATTGAGCTGTTGGACACCACCAACAAGGAATGTCTCTCCGTGCTGCGCCACACGACAGCACACATTATGGCAGAGGCTGTGCAGAACCTATTCCCTGAGGCAAAGATAACTATCGGTCCCGCCACCGAGAACGGCTTTTTCTACGACTTCGACTTCCGCCCATTCAGCCGCGAAGACCTTGATGCCGTGGAGAAGGAGATGAAGTCTATCATCAAGAAGGCCACGCGTTTGGAGCGCAAGGAGGTGACCCGCAACGAGGCACTGGAGATTATGACCCAGCGCAACGAGCCCTACAAGGTGGAGCTGCTGGAGGCCATCCCCGAGGGTGAGACTATCACTATCTATCAGCAGAACAATTTTGTGGACCTCTGCCGTGGCCCGCACCTGCTGAACACCCGTCCCATCAAAGGCTTCAAACTGCTTTCCTCTTCGAGCACCTATTGGCGCGGTGACAAGAAGAACAAGTCGCTCAGCCGCATCCACGGTACCGCTTTCTTCACCAAAGAGGACTTGGAGGGATACCTGCAGTATCTGGAGGACGTGAAGAATCACGACCACAATAAGATTGGTCGCGAGTTGGAGCTGTTCACCACCGTCGACGTTATCGGTCAGGGCCTACCACTGCTGATGCCCAAAGGCGTGAAGGTGGTGCAGACCATGCAGCGTTGGATTGAGGACGAAGAGACCCGTCGTGGCTATATGCGCACCAAGACCCCGCTGATGGCTAAGAGCGACCTGTATAAGATTTCTGGCCACTGGGATCACTACCGCGACAAGATGTTCGTCATCGGCGACCCCGACGACGAGAAGGAGGTGTTGGCACTGCGTCCCATGACCTGCCCGTTCCAGTACTTCGTATACAAGAACAGCCAGAAGTCGTATCGCGACCTGCCCTGCCGCTACGGTGAGACCTCTACCCTCTTCCGCAAAGAAGACAGCGGCGAGATGCACGGCCTTACCCGCGTGCGCCAGTTCACCATCTCTGAAGGACACCTCATCGTGCGTCCCGACCAGATGGTTGAGGAGTTCAAAGGTTGTATCGACTTGGCCAAATACTGCCTCACCACCCTCGGACTCCAGAACGATGTCACTTGGCACCTCTCTAAGTGGGATCCTGAAGATACTGAGAAATATATCGGCGATGCCGAGACTTGGGAGCAGACCCAGCAGCACATCCGCGACATCCTCAATGAGCTGAATATCCCCTTCGTGGAGGATGTCGGAGAGGCAGCCTTCTACGGCCCCAAGGTGGACATCAACGCCAAGAACGTCTACGGCAAGGAGGACACCATGATTACCATCCAGTGGGATGCATTGATTGCCGAGGCCTTCGACATGTATTACATCGACAAGGACGGCAGCCGTCAGCGCCCCTACATCATCCACCGCACTAGCATGGGCTGCTACGAGCGCACGTTGGCATGGCTGATTGAGAAATACGAAGGAGCCTTCCCCACCTGGCTCGCTCCCGAGCAGGTGCGCGTGCTGCCCATCTCCGAGAAGTTCCTCGACTATGCAGAAAAGGTGACCGCCGAGCTGCAGCGCAACGGCATCGATGCCACACTCGACCGTCGCAGCGAGAAAATTGGCTACAAACTGCGCGAGACCCGTATGCAGAAAGTGCCTTACGCCCTCCTCATCGGTCAGAAGGAGGAGGACGAGCAGTTGGTGGCCGTGTGGAACCGCAAAGACGGCGACCTCGGTCAGAGCGCCCTCGACACCTTCATCGACGCCCTCTGCAAGGAAATTCGCACCAAGAGCGTCGAACTGACCATCCGCAAGAAAGAAGAATAAAATACCAGAATCATGCAAAGCGGGCGGACACCTCTTGTAGGTGTCCGTTTTTTTTGTCTAGTCTCATAACAAAAAAAGACAGGACTCTCATCCTGTCTCTAACTACCTGAGCGATAGACGGGGTTCGAACCCGCGACCTGCGGCTTGGGAAGCCGCCGCTCTGCCAACTGAGCTACTATCGCCTGTCGCTGCCATCCCTCTTTATTGGGTTTGACAATTATAATAACACACTTTTTTATTTTTTATTGTATAAAAAGTAACTTTTTTTATCTGCGACGTTCGCCGTCGTTGTGACGGCGGGCGACACTTATGCGAAAAATGCCACAGGCAGGACTTTTTGTTCACTCGACGATGTCTGTTTTATTATTCCTTAACTAGTTTCTTGACAACTGTTCCTTCAGCGGTGGTCACGCGGACAAAGTAGGTACCGGGGGTAACTGTTGATATGTTGATGTGTTGATACGTTGATATGAAGGTCGGGGGAATGACAGCGCGGCCTATGAGGTCAAGCATAGTGAGCGTGGCGGGACACCCAACGCTCACGGTGACATCGCTATGCGCTGGGTTAGGATATATTTCGAATATTGAATTTTGGACATCCCAAATACCAACGCTGTCGGCCACCCACTCGAAGAGAGCCACAATGGCGGTGTCGGAGGTGACGAGTATGTTTCGCGGATTTTCCGTGGAGCCATCGTCCCAGCCTAAGAAGTGCCAATGGCCTCCTGTAGCGGCAGTGTCCATCACCATGTAGCCTATCTCAATCATGCTGCTGTCGACATAGGTGCCGCTGCCGTAGGTCTCGCAGGAGCCAACAGGGCTGGCCGACACCGCTACGCTGTGCCATACGGTGTCGGGTGGCAATGGCGGTGTAGAGATGCTGTCGAAGTAGGCGGTGAGCACGGTGTCGCTCACCAATAGCAGGTTGCGCAATGCGTTGGTGTCGCCGTCGCTCCAGCCAAGGAACCTAAAACCATCGTAGGGTGTGGCATGGATGGCCACTGTGCTGCTGTCCTCATAGACTCCTGCACCAGCGACATTGCCCATTGCACTGTCGCATAGGAGCGTGATGCTGTGCCAAACGGTATCGGGGGTTGGCGGCACTTGCAAGGTGTCGACAAGTTCCACCCGGAAGTCGTCGAGAGCCATGTAGTCAAACCCGCCGCCGGGACGACCTGTGCTGATATTGCGGAAGGCTATGCGAATGGTTTGGCCAGCATACTGGTCGAGCCACACATTACGTTCACTCCAGTTGCTTTGTCCGCTTTCGGTGTAAATAATGTCAGTGCAAGCAGCTGTGTCGTAGCTTCCCGTGGGTGAGACTCGTACCTCATAGAGTGCGTTACTGCTGTTGGTAAAGGTGTGCCAAGTGAGTTTAGGGACGATACTGCCTGTTGCAACAGGGAGCGACAATGCGGGCGTAAATAGCCAGTTGTCGGCGGTATTGCCGTAGCCGTAGGGCAAAGGGGAACGCATGAAGTAGTTGCCCGTGTCGGTGCCACCGCAGTACCAGTGGTAATCCCATTCATTATCGCCGTTCGCACGTTCCCAGCAGGGGGGATTGTTGTGTTCGCATGTGTCTACCCAGGGGAACACGGTGATGGGCGGGCAGGGGCCGACAAGGGTGTCGTGGTTTTCCCCCTCCCAGATGCACACGGTGTCAATGGCCACATAGTAGCCGTTGTTATGTGTAGCATCGGAAGCAGGACCGGTATGGACAAAGGCGAAGTGGATGGTACTGCCAGCGTATGCCGAAAGGTCTACGGTGCGCCGATTCCACATACTGTTGCCGGTCTCGCTGTAAAGGGTGTCGGTAAAATAGCTCAGGTCGATATAACCGTCAGAATTCACCACATATTCGGTGGGCGACACAAGGACATGGTAGGTGGTGTAGTAGCAAGTAGCATTCCAGGCGAGGGTGTCGCTGGTGCTGTCGGGCAGGTGTATGGGAGGCGAGATGAGCCATTCGGCTCCATTGCTCACCATGCAATTGCGACCTGAGTGGTGGCTGGTGCCCTCAGGGTGCCATCCATCCCAATTGAAACGGAAACGGCTGCCACGCGGATAACATATCCGCTCGTTCTGCCAATCAAAGAAATGGGCGTAGATATTGCTGCCCCCTTCGGTGAGCGTGGCCACGAAGGGCAGCGTATCGCGCACCTCGCAGAGGATGACACGGGTGGTGACTGTCGCCGAGCGCCATCCAAGCACGTTGGAGGCTACGACGGTGATGGTGTCGAAGTTGATGGCAGAATAGGCCACCTTGAGACGGTTTCCCTCGGGATGCAATGTAGCTTCGCCTCGGTCGGCTTTGGCCGAGTGCCATGTGTAGGAGAGCCCCGTGGTGTCGCCATCGAGGAGCGTCACTTCGAACGAGGCGGTGTCGCACAGGGTGGCGTAGGCATAACCTCGCAGACTAATGACCGGCGAGCCAGGCTGCGGCACGTATGTCACGTTGACCACGATAGTGGCCGTGTCGGAGCCAAGGAGGTTGTTGGCAACGACGGTGAGCGTATCGGTGCCACTGATAGTGTAAACTATCGTTGCTATACTATCTGTAGTTACTATGGTGGTGTCCAGCAGGGTGCTATGCCATGTGTAGCTGAGTCCGGCAGTAATGCCAGCCACGAGGTTGGCGGTGTAGACATTGGTGTCGTAGGTGGATGCTGTGGAAGGTCCCGTGACAGTCACCTGCGGCAAGCCCACAACCGTCACGACACGGCTGTCGCTGTTGCTGCCGTGGCTGTTGGTTGCCGTCACGGTGACAGTGTCGATACCCACAACCGGATAGACAAGTTTCCAGCTTGCAGCCGCAGGCATGGAGCCGGCGTACCAAGTGGAATCCAGCAATGAAGAATGCCATGTGATGCTGACACCTTCTAAGCTGCTATCTTGTAGCATGGCTGTGTAGGTGACTGTATCGTAAGCATTGACAGTGGTCGGACCTCCAAGGGCTACATGTGGCAGCAGCAAATCCAAATCGGTGTTGAACACCGTGATATTGTCAATAACCACGCCCCACCAGCTGTTAGAGCTCCAACGCAAAACCATCTGGCCGTCGGGCACAGTGGCAGAGGCAAAAATCACGGTGTCGCGCTGATGGCTGCCGGAGTGGCCTGCAAGGGTATCCACCACGGTGAAAATGGTATCATCGTAATGGCCCACCACCAGTGTGCCCTGACCGGCATTCTCGTAACGATAGTCCAGTGCAATCGAAATGTTCTGCAGGCTGTCGTCAAAACGGGGCAACACCACTTCGGCCTGGGTGCCGCTTGCCAGACCTGATACCATCAAAAGGGCATGGTCGGGTATGTCGCTTATCCATGTGTAGCCGCCGGTGGTGACGACATGCGGCATGTAGGTGGTATCGCTGCCGTTGTAGGCCGCCGTCCAGCAATGAGGCAGGAATCCGGCAACGTTGTAGGCGGTGGCAGACACTCTTTCGAAGTTCTCGGTGTATGGTACCGGCGGGGTGCAGTCAAACACTTCAACCACCGAGGTGGCGGTGTCGGCGCCGTAGGCATTGGCAGCCACAAAGGTGACAGTGTCGATTCCCGCTGTTGAATATTGAAGTTCGAGATTCGAAATCCGAGCCAAGGAACTATCAATCCACGTGGTGTCCAACAGCGACGAGTGCCAGGTGTAGGTAAGGCCTGTCGTGACGCAGTTGTTGATGGTGGCAACATAGCGGGTGGTATCGTCCACCAAAACATCGCCGACTGAGAGTGTCGCCTCTGGTCGATATTGGCAGTAGATGCTGAGGCTGTCAAGTTCGATGCCATAACTATAGTAGGAGATGCCCGTATGCACAAAGGCCAGATGGATTTGTTGTCCCGCGTAGGCGTTGAGCGAAAGGGTCTCGGTCACCCATTCTTGATAATAGGCATTGTGCAGAAGGGTATCGACAAAGCATGTGGTGTCAGCGGCACCTATGGTGGAAGCCAGTATGGTAAGATAGGTGGTGCTGGTAGTCGAAGAACCACCATACACTTTCACTTTGAGGTTCACGCCAGTGGCACCCGCAGGGATGTCGATGGCAGGGCTTACAAGCCAGGCATTGATGTCGGAGTAGTAGGTACCGGCCTCTATCACATGATGGGTGTTGTCTGCATAACTAAAACTTATTCTCCAATCGCCCGTTTCGGGAGCTGAATAGTAACCCGACTTGCGCCAACAGGCGAGAGTGCTGTCGCTTTCGAAAGGTTCGTCGAAGGGTATGCTGACAGCGGTGCAATAGACTGCCCGCACCACGACGGTTGCCGTGTCGGCCCCGTGGGCGTTGGTAGCTACTACGGTGACGGTATCTATGCCGTCCCATACTCCATAGCAAAGGCGCAAGGTGTCGCCTGCTGCGAATGTGCTGTCCAGCAGGGAAGAATGCCATGTATAGGTGAGGCCCGAAAGACTGCCCTCCTCTATGGTTGCTACAAAGGTGGCCGTGTCGCCGTAGTAACAGGTGTTCCTGTCGGCTGCAACCGTCACTCTGGGTGCAATCGTGGCACGCACCTCCACATCATCGATAAGCAACGATGCGGAACGGATGACAGTCGGTTGGTTGCGGAAGGCTATGTATATTGTCTGCCCAGCATAGGTAGCCAAGCTGACACTGCGCAGTGCCATGTCATCCAAACCCGTCAGCGCGTTAGTGTCGCAATAGAGCTCCTCGTATGCACTAGTGTCGGTACGGTCGAAGGCGGTGCTCACCATCACGCGATATCGGCTTGACTGGTTGTTCCCCGTCGACAATCCAACTTTCCAAAAGAGACGCACTGCCAATGCCGTGTCGGCCGGAATGGTGACAGCCTTGGAGACAAGCCATGCATCAGCAGTCGTAGTAGTGTAACTGCACTGCGAACTTGCAACCCAATTTCTAATATCACCTGAACCGCTATAAATACTTCTCCACTGATAGTATGTGGCGTTTTGTGTCAGATACCAACAACCTATGCCATACGAGAAGTCGTCTCTCCATGGCAGGACGAGAGCCGGACTACAGTCGGCCACTTCGACAACCCGCACAGCCGTGTCGGCCCCATAGGCATTGGCCGCTATTACGGTGATAGTGTCCAACCCACCGACTGTATATGTCGCATTAAACACACTCGTCCCGTTATATCCCGTGTCGATCAATGTTGTGCCCGTCAGCGAGGATTGCCAATAAAAAGTCAGGCCGTCCAGCGCCCCACGCCGCAGCTCGACGCTGCAGGTGATGGTGGAATCGGTGCGGCTTCTGTCGGGAGCATCCATCGGATCCAGCACCGGCAACAAGTCATAATCCACGCGCACACAGTTGAGATTAGCCTGATAGCCATCCCTGAATAGTCCCACGCGGATGGTCTGTCCAGCGTATGCCGAGAGGTCGAAGAGATGCCACCTCATGTCGGTGGTGTTTGCGCCAGTACACAACGTGTCGGTATAGTCGGCCGTATCGAGACTGGCCGTAGGACTGATGCGTATGGCGGGCATTCTGCGGCACTGCACCCACAACCGCAGGTTCTCATAATCAACAGTGGGGATGCTTATGGCTGGAGAAAGCATATAGTTGCCGTTGCTTGAATTCGAAGGGGTCATCAGTTGAGAGTATCTTGTGGTTACCCCATCCTCGTCCACAATCGACATACTGCTGCTATTACTCTGGTGTTGCCAGCCGCTGATTGCCCAGCATGCATTGTAGGTCGCCGTGTCGATGCCATCGAAATCCTCACGCCATGGGAACGCGGACACTGTCTGGCAGTCGTGCACGCGCACCGCAGCCATACGTATCAATGTGTCGTAGGAGTTGCTGGCCGTAACGGTCAGGGTGTCCCATCCCGCCATGGGATAGATCAGCTGCAGGGTGTCGCCACCCGCAAGGTCGCCAAGCATGGTGCTGTGCCAGCTGTAGCTTATCGGGGCTTGCCCACGCGTGAGACTGAACACTGCCTGCACGCTGTCGCCGACAGCCGCCACTTTGGGCGCCGACAGCGTTCCCAGTGGTCCATATTGTGTATAGATACCTATCTGCGAGAGGGTGCCACGATAGCTGTAGCCTCCGGCTGACAGCCTGACCTCGAAAGCAATGCGCACCGTCTGGTTTGCGTAGGCGGCAAGGCTTACGCTGTGCTGGGTAAGTGTCGACCCCATGTCGGCCGTGTAGAGGGTGTCGCGCGTGCCGTTTTCTTTCAACACCATAACCCTCAAGTTCGGGTACAGGACATTGCGCTGGTCCTTCCACCAAAGGCGCAGCCCTGTAGTGGAATTGCCAAACTGCAAGACTGGCGTAGTGATGGTAATATACCCCGTGGATGTGACGCTGCTGTTCAACTGTCCGTAGATAGCCTGTGAGTTGGCAGCTGTCCAGTAGCCGTTGCCACTCTGCTGCCAGCATCCAAGGCCGCCGGAGAAGTTGGCCTCCCAGGGGAAACTGCTAATCGTGTCGCACGTCTGTGCCCGCAGGCCTAGTCCTGCCATACAGCACATCATGACTGCGAGAATAGTTCTTTTCATCTTTATAATCTGGTATAATTAATAACGCGATAATTATATTTATATTGTGAGTCTAACATTTCAATTCTCAAAACAAAAACAGCTGCTGTTCTTTATATGTAGCAAAAAGGAATCGTTTTGTTACAGCCCTTGTAACTTTTTTTTCATGCACTGAGTCACCCCCTGCGCCCAGCACTGGCGCATACTGGTTTCTGGAACAACTATCCATCATATAACGAAACCATGTAGAAAACAGACATGGGTATCCAATTGGACACCCATGTCTGTTATGTGATTGTTGCCTTGCAATTATCTACGGCGTTCTCCGTCGCTACGACGACGAGGGCCTCTGTCGCCTTCACGGCGCGGACCACGGTCACCGCCTTCGCGGCGCGGACCACGGTCGCCATCTCGGCGCGGGCCACGTCCGCCACCGCCACGACGCGGACCGCCTTCGCCCTCGTCGACCATACCTTCGGGCTTGGGCAGCAGAGCCTTGCGGCTGAGCTTAATCTTGCCGGTCTTCTCGTCGATGTTGATGACCTTCACTTGGAACTCGTCGCCTTCCTCAATCAAACCCTCCAGTGTCTCGGTGCGACCCCAGTCGTACTCGCTGATGTGCATCAAGCCTTCCTTGCCGGGAAGAATCTCTAGGAATGCGCCAAACTCGACGATGCTGACCACCTTGGCATCATAAATCTGTCCCACTTCGGGAACGGTGCAAATCTCTCTAATCCATTTGATAGCGGCAGCGATGTCGTCCTTGTTCTGAGAAGCCACGTCGACAATACCCAGGTCACCCACCTCTTCGATATTGATAATGGTGTTGGTCTCCGACTGAATCTTCTGGATAACCTCGCCACCCTTGCCAATGACGGCACCAATGAAGTCCTTCGGAATCTGGATCTGCTCGATACGGGGCACGAAGTCCTTGTAGTCGGCACGGGGCTCGGGAATGGTCTCGCAAATCTTGTCGAGGATATAGAGACGACCCTGACGGGCCTGCTCCAATGCCTTGGCGAGAACGTCATACGAAAGGCCGTCGACCTTGATATCCATCTGGCAGGCGGTGATACCGTCGCGGGTACCGCAGACCTTGAAGTCCATGTCGCCCAGATGGTCTTCGTCACCCAAGATGTCGCTCAACACCGCCCACTTGTCGCCCTTGCTGATAAGACCCATGGCGATGCCGGCGACAGGTTTGCGAATCTTCACGCCAGCATCCATCAGTGCCATACAGCCTGCACAGACGGTAGCCATCGAGCTTGAACCGTTACTCTCAAGGATGTCCGACACCACACGGATGGTGTAGGGGCACTCCGTCTCCGATGGCAACACTTCTTTAAGGGCGCGCCAGGCCAGATGTCCGTGACCCACCTCGCGACGACTGGTGCTGCCGGCACGCTTCACCTCGCCAGTGGCGAAACCGGGGAAGTTGTAGTGCAGTAGGAAACGGCGCATATCCTCTATGACGGCACCGTCGATCTTCTGCTCGTCGAGTTTGGTGCCCAGCGTGCAGGTCGACAGCGACTGAGTCTCGCCACGGGTGAAGATGGCACTACCGTGAGCCGAAGGCAGGTAGTCTGTCTCGCACCAAATAGGGCGAATCTCATCTAGCTGACGGCCGTCCAGACGTGTGCGCTCTGCCAGCACCATGTCGCGCATAGCCTCGCGCTCGGTGTCATGGTAGTAGCGGTCGATCATAAACTGTATCTCGTCCGTGAGGGTCTCCTCGGTATAGTTGGCATCGATAAACTCCTGCTTGATAGCCTCGAAACCCTCTTCGCGCTGATGCTTGTTGGCGATGCCCTGCTTCGAGAAGTCGTAGCACTTCTGGTAAACGGCATCGTGGATGCGCTGGCGCAGATCCTCGTCGTTCACCTCGTGGCAGTATTCGCGCTTCTCGGTCTTGCCGGTCTCGACGGTGAGCTCGTTCAGCACACGGCACTGTATCTTGATAGCCTCGTGGGCAGCCTTCAAGGCACCCAGCATCACATCCTCGCTCACCTCCTTCATCTCGCCTTCCACCATCATAATATTGTCCTCGGTGGCAGCTACGATAAGGTCAAGGTCGGCACGGTCGATGTCGGCCATGGGGGTGTTGATGACATAGTCGCCGTCGAGATACGACACGCGCACCTCGGAAACGGGTCCGTTGAAGGGGATGTCCGACACTGCCAGAGCCGATGCCGCCGCCAGGGCTGCCAGTTGGTCAGGCATAGTGTCGTGGTCGCCCGAGATGAGGGTAATCTGCACCTGCACCTCGGCATGGAAGTTGTCGGGGAAGAGCGGACGCAGAGCACGGTCCACCAGACGGGCAATCAAAATCTCATGCTCCGAGGGGCGTGCCTCGCGCTTGAAGAAACCGCCAGGGAAACGGCCCATGGCGGCATACTTCTCTTGGTAATCTACGGTGAGGGGCATGAAGTCGACATTCTCGCCCACCTCTTTCTTTGCGCATACGGTGGCAAGAATCATCGTGTTGTTCATACGTACTACGGCAGCGCCGTCGGCCTGTTTGGCCAATTTTCCTGTTTCAATTTCAATCATGCGGCCGTCGCCGAGATCAAATCTTTTTGTGATAATGTTCATTTTTACCTTTATTATTTCCTTATTTCCGCTACGTGCCGCACCGTGCGACACGCATTCTGCCAGGCATAATCATCTATATGCCAAGGCTATTCATTTATTACTTAGTCCTCTTTCAAAAAAGCCGCCCCAGAGAACCTAGGGCGGCCAACCATAACCAAATAAATTATGAAAAACTATTACTTTTCCTAATTATTTTCTCAAGTTCAACTTCTTGATGAGGGCACGGTAACGCTCGATGTCGGTGGCCTTCAGATAGTCCAGCTGGCGACGACGCTTACCGACCAAACCCACCAGCGCGCGCTCGCTGACCTGGTCCTTCTTGTTTTTCTTCATCAGCTCCGTGAGATGCTGGATTCTGTAGGTGAAGAGAGCAACCTGTGCCTCGACCGAACCAGTGTCCTGAGCGTTTTTACCGTACTCGGCAAATATTTCTTCTTTTTTCTCTTTTGTCAGATACATAATTGTTTATACTATTTTTTATCGTTCTTTATTCTTTCAAAATCGAGTGCAAAATTACAACTTTTTTTTCAATTACAAACACTTTTTCGTCAAAAATGCAGCTTTTAACTCTTATTAGGAAAGTTCGCACCCATACAAAGGCACCATCGGAGCACCCTCCCCAGCCCCCTCTCGAATCGCCGTCGCCCATGTCGCCAAGCCACTCGTCCCACACGGTTCATAACAAATGAAATCTTTTTTCTATATATATGGAAAAATGATTGTATATTTGCATGACATTTCCACATTGTAACAATTGCATGAATATTGGAGACATTCTACTGATTATCATTAAATTCGCAGGTGCCATGATGGTATTCATCTATGGCATGAAACTGATGAGCGAAGGTCTCCAAAAGGTCGCTGGTGGCAAAATGCGCAGCATTATGGGCCGCATGACGACCATTGCGACAAGCGAACGCCATGCCCTCCAAGGCCAAAGCAACGCCGCAAAATGCAACAACCTCTTCCGTGGCATCCTCACCGGCGCGACCGTCACTGCCGCCGTCCAGTCGTCCACCGCCACCACCGTCATGGTCGTCAGCTTCGTCAACTCGGGGCTGCTCACCCTCGCCGGTGCCATCGCCGTGATTATGGGCGCCAACATCGGCACCACCATCACCTCGTGGATTATCCTCCTCGGCATGGGCGGCAGTACCCCGCAGTTCCTCCTACCCCTCGTAACCTTCGCCATCGCCACCCCCTTCATGTTCATCAAAGGCGACAAAGCCAAATCCGTCAGCGAGTTCGTCATCGGATTCGGCATCCTGATGGTCGGCCTCCAATTCATGCAGTATGCCATGCCCGACCTCATCTGCCACGCCTCCATACTCCAAACCCTCCACCGCTGCTCCGCCTGGGGCATCTGGTCCATACTCATATTCATCGTCATCGGGGCCATCCTCACCATGCTCATCCAAGCCTCCTCCGCCGTCATGGCCGTCACCCTCATCATGACCGCCAACGGATGGATCGGCTTCGACATCGCCACCGCCGTCATCATCGGCCTCAACATCGGCACCACCCTCACCGCCAACATCGCCGCCCGCGAAGCCAACACCGCCGGCAAGAAAGCCGCTCGCGCCCACTTCGTATTCAACATGGTCGGCGCCATCCTCACACTCCTAGTCCTCTACCCCGAGCTCAACCTCATCGCCTACCTCGCCGAGCTCCTCACCGGCCGCCCCGCCACCTTCGACCACAGCCTCCTCCCCGTCGCCATCGTCCCCCTCGCCATCACCATCTTCCACACCCTATTCAACGTCACCGGCACCGTCATCCTCTCCTTCTTCATCCCCCAGTTCATCAAGGTGGTCGACTGGATGGTCCGTCCCTCTGCCGAAGACAACGAAGACGAATTCCGCCTCCGCTTCATCAGCGGCGGCTTCACCAGCACCGCCGAGCTCAACATCCAGGCCGCTAAAAAAGAAATCGAAAACTTCTCCACCCGCGTCCTCCACATGTTCACCTTCCTCCCCACCCTGCGCACCGCCAAGGACGACGACGAATTCGACAAAACCCTCCAACGCATCGAAAAATACGAGAACATCTCCGACCGCATGGAAATGGAGATAGCCAAATTCCTTACCAAAACCGCCGCATCCGACCTTTCGTCAGAAGGCTCCCAACGCGTATCCTCCATGCTCCGCATAGTCGATAACCTCGAAAGCATCTCCGACATCATCTACCAAATAGCCATGACCCGCAAAAACAAACGCGATGCCGCCGTTCACTTCGACCAAGGACTCAACGACAACCTCGACCACATGACACAACTTGTCCAAAACGCCCTCGACATCATGGACAACAACATAAACACAGACTACCACCACATACGCCTTGATGCCGCCTACAACGCCGAACAAGAAATAAACCACTATCGCGACCTGCTGCGCTCACGCCACCTCGATGCTCTCAAACTCGGTGTCTACGACTTCGCCATCGGCAACGCCTACAGTTCACTCTACGCTCTCTACGAAAAACTTGGAGACTACATCATCAACGTCTCCGAAGCCATCGACAACAGCATCAAATCCGCCGCTGTGCTCGGCACCGAACAATAATAAACAGAAACAAATCAAAAACCAACGATACCATCACCTATGGACACATTAAAATACAACCTCCGCGGAGTCTCCGCCTCAAAAGAAGACGTTCACAACGCCATCAAAAACATCGACAAAGGCCTTTTCCCTAAAGCCTTTTGCAAAATCATACCCGACTACCTCGGCGGCGACGACTATTACTGCAACATCATGCATGCCGACGGAGCCGGAACCAAATCATCCCTCGCCTACCTCTATTGGAAAGAAACCGGCGACATGTCCGTTTGGAAAGGCATTGCCATCGACGCCGTAGTCATGAACCTTGACGACCTCCTCTGTGTTGGAGCCGTCGACAACATACTCCTCTCCTCCACCATCGGCCGCAACAAAAACCTCATACCGGGCGAAGTCATCAGCGCAGTCATCAACGGCACCGAAGAATTCCTGCAACAGATGCGCGACCTCGGCATAGGCATCTACCTTACCGGGGGCGAAACAGCCGACGTAGGCGATCTGGTCC